>PVBE011183170.1_pt1 | contig 67291 bp, 59 predicted proteins | sample 1631181 | NCBI WGS metagenome assembly PVBE01 (sample SAMN08397723, study PRJNA350692) | Marine metagenome, whole genome shotgun sequencing project. | isolation source: water | place: Pacific Ocean | collected 2012-04
CGCGTGATCGACGCGACGGGAAATCCCCTCGATGACGGTCCGCCGATCGTTCCCGAAAAAATGTGGTCGCTGAACCAGCCAGCCCCCCACCCGCTATCGCGCCCCCGGATCACCGAGCCGCTTGGGACCGGGATCCGCAGCATCGACGGGTTGCTCAGTTGCGGGAAGGGACAGCGGGTCGGGCTCTTCTCCGGCAGCGGCGTCGGCAAGAGCATCCTGATGGGCATGATCGCGCGCAACACCGGGGCGGACGTCTGCGTGATCGCGCTGGTGGGCGAACGCGGTCGCGAAGTCCGCGAATTCATCGAGCGCGATCTCGGGCCCGAAGGATTGAAACGAAGCGTGGTGGTCGTCGAAACATCGGAGCGGTCGGCGCTTCTTCGAGTGAAGGCTCCCTTCACCGCCACCACCGTCGCCGAACATTTCCGGGACCAGGGAAAGGACGTCCTTCTCCTGATGGACTCGGTGACCCGCCAGGCGAACGCCCAGCGCGAGATCGGGCTTTCCGCGGGCGAACCGCCCGCGACGAAGGGATACCCGCCCTCCGTTTTCACGGGGATGCCCCGGCTGATGGAACGGGCCGGATGCGCAGAGAAGGGATCGATCACGGGATTTTATACCGTCCTCGTCGAAGGGGACGACATGAACGAACCGATCGCCGATGCCGCCCGGTCGATCCTCGACGGGCACATCTGGCTCTCCCGCCGGCTGGCCACGCAAGGGCACTACCCGGCGGTCGACGTGCTCGAGAGCGTCTCCCGGTTGATGACGGAAGTTGTCGACGACGAACACCTCGCGGCCGGCCTCCGCGTCCGACAGGCAATGGCGACCTACCGGGAAGCGGAGGACCTGATCAACGTCGGCGCCTACGTTCAGGGGTCCAGCCCCGGGATCGACCTCGCGGTGAAGGTCCGTCCCGCGGTGCGGGAGTTCCTCCTGCAGGCGAGGACCGAGGAAACCTCCTTCGAAGAGACGCGGGGGAAACTGCTCGAACTGGTGAAGGGATTCGATGGCGAAAGTATTCCGGTTTCGTCTTGACCGCGTGCTCGATCTCCGGAGACTGCACGAGAAGATGAAGAAGAAGGAACTCGCGCAGACCCGGGCGGCGGTGACGCGACAGCAGAACGACATGCTTCAACTCCTGATCAGGCTCGACCAGGGCAAGGGCGTCTCCCGGGATCTCCGGAAAGAAAAGATCGACATGACCTCCCTGCGGATGCAGGAGCAGCATCTCAACGGCCTGATGCGGTCCATCCGGGTCGGGTACCAGTCCCTTCAGGAGCGGACCCTCGACGAGAGGAAAAAACTGGCGGAACTCGCCGAGGCATCCAAAAAGGTGCGGGTGCTGGAACGTCTCCGCGAAAAAAGGAAGGCGGAGTACATGCTGGAACTCGGGCGCGAGGAACAGAAATTCCTGGATGAAGTCGCGCAGAACATGACGCGTCTGGCGGCGGAGAAGAAGGAGTCGTTGCGATGAAGGCGATGCTGGGTCACGCGTGGAAAGGTCTCCAGGTGGGGAGCGTCACGCTCGTCGCTATCCTTCTCGCGCTGATACTCTTCCTGACGATCAGCGGAACGGTCACCCTGGAGGGGCTCGACCGGGCGCGGACTGCGATGGCGACGAAGCCCGTTCCCCCGCCCGAGCCGGTTCCGAAAGATCTCGAGGCGGAATGGGAAAAGATCCGCGCGGTGCGGGAGCGGATGGACCGCACCTTCGCCACCCGGGAAGAGGAACTGAAAAGCTTTCAGGACAAGACCCGGCTCGATCTCCAGCGGATGGAGAAGGACCGGGAAGACCTGGAAAAACTCCGCGCGCAGGCCAACCTGGACCTGGCCTCCGTGAAAGCGGAAAGAACATTGCTGACCGAAGAGAAAATAGATGCAGTGACAGAGGCGAACCTGCCGATCTTTTCTAAGATGGAAGGACAGGAACTGGCGGACTTGATGGTTTCCTGGAAGGACCCCGAGATCGTCCGCTACCTGAGACTTCTGAAAGCGTCAAAGTCCGCGGAAGTTCTGCAGGCGATGCAGCAGCCGAACGGTACGTACCCGGCGGCGCGTCTTCAGCAGATCGTTCAGATATTGCGGAACTGAACAAGGGGTTGTAGTACGGAAAACCGGAGGGGGGTCGCGTAAGCTCGCCGGATGCGAGTGTGGCGACCCATACCAAGGACGGTAGGGCGATGAACCGGGGGATCTTCCGGGTCATCGAGATGTAGCTGTCACACCCGAAAGGGGGTGATGGACTTGGTGAACGAAGTCAAGCCCTACTCGGGCTTTGTCTCGGGCCCAGGACCGTCCCGTACCGCGAATCCACTCGGAGGAGAATCTCTCTCCGCCGATTTCACGGCCGTATTCGCGAGTGTCGTCGATCTTCTCAAGGGCGTATTTACTTCACCCGAAACAAACCTGGTACGCGAATCTTCGAGGGACGCCGCGACCGGCACCTCTTCCAGGGATACAACCGGCAAGTCTTCCGACTCCTCCCCGGGTCTCTCGGGGGATCTCAACTCGAACGATGGGGAGGATGTTCGGAAAGACAGGACCGGGGACGAGGGTCCCCTCCGGAGAATCCAGGAAGAGGTGCGTCGCGCGGCGGACCGACTCGTCCGGGGGGAAAGCAAAACCTCCGGAAAAACCGTCCGGCAGATGGTCGCGAAGGTGGAGGATGCGAAGTCCGAAACGCCTCTTCCCCTTCGCATCGCTGCGGACCCGGTCGTGGAGGTCTCGAAATCCCTTCCCCATAGTGGGACGAACTCGGGAAATCCCGGCCAGAATCCGCAGACCCTGGCGGGCCAAGCACCGACCTCTCCGGGAACGGAACTCCCCGTGGTGACCGCTCCCCCGGCGCCCGAAGTCTCTCCGGCAGTCGCGAAGGAGGGATCCACGGACGCTCCCCCGCCGCCCCCCGCCCCGGCGGCCCCCTCCCGGGTCCTTTCCCCGGCGCAGATGACGCTGGTGGAGGTTCCGGTGAAAGAGGCCGTTCCGGTTCGAACGGAAGGCGGGAACAGGGGGTTGTCGGTGGGCGAGGCGCGGAAAACGGACGGAATCTCTTCCGCGGCGCGCGCCGCGCGATCCCGCCCGGCTCCGCCCGACACGCAGCGCGTGGAATTCGTGGAACGGCTCATGAAGGCGGCGCGGGTGACCCGCTTCCGCGGGCAGTCCCGCCTTCGCATGATCCTTTCTCCCCCGCGTCTGGGCAGCGTGAAGGTCGACCTCGTGATGAAGGACAAGGTCATGCACGGCAAACTGATCACCGAATCGGTGGCGGCGCGGGAAGCGGTCCAGTCCCAGCTGCAGTCGCTGAAGGAACAGTTGCAGTCGCAGGGAATCGAAGTAGGCGAACTCGAAGTCGGTGTCGACTCGGGTTCGGACCGGGCGCGTCCCGACGAGGACGCGAAACCGGGACGGCAGACCGGGACGGGAAAGGAAGGGTCTTCCGATTCCAGCCGGGCGGAGACCGCTTCCGAAGCGGAACCCGCACCCCGGTCCCCGGACAACCGGATGATTGACTTGGTAGCGTAGGAGGGATTGGAAGTGGTAAATGCAGTTTCAAACACGGATTTCGCGGGCACGATATCGTCCGCCTCGACCCGGGCGGGGGTTTCCCGGGATGATTTCATGAAAATCCTGGTTACGGAACTTTCCACCCAGGATCCACTCGAGCCGATGGATAACTCCCAGTTCCTGGACCAGTTGATCGGGCTCCAGACGCTCGATCAGTCCGCGGCGATGACCGACAGTCTTCGCACGTTCCAGAACTTCATGGAAATGTCCTACGGTTCGAGCCTCGTCGGGAAGAGCGTCAAGGCGCTCGGGAACGACGGCTCCACGATCGAGGGGGTCGTTTCCAAGGTCGTGCTGGAAAACGGAAAGGCTTCCGTCGTTGTGGGCAACCAGAAGGTTTCGGTGAGCGCGGTTCGCGAGATCCTCGCCTCCGTAGCGGGATAGGAGAAAGAAATGGCTTTGATTCGAGCGATGAACACGGCGATCTCGGGACTCCGTTCGCAGGGATTCCGGATCGACACCATCGGCGACAACCTCGCTAACTCGACGACGACCGCCTTCAAGACGGCCCGCGTCGGTTTCCAGACCATGCTGTCGCAGACGCTTCGGTTCGGAACCTCCCCGCAGGGATTTCTCGGGGGGATCGATCCCCAACAGATTGGGCTTGGCGTCACCGTCGGCTCGACGACGCGCAACTTCAACCAGGGCGAACTGGAGAATACCGGAATCGCCTCCGACCTCGGAATCGACGGGGACGGGTTCTTCATCATGAAGGACCAGACCGGGAAACAGGTCTTCACCCGGGACGGATCCTTCACGATCAATCCCTCCAACCAGCTGCACAATCCCGCCAACGGGTTCGTGGTGCAGGGGATCCAGGCCGATTTCCAGACCTTCACGATCGCCTCGGGAGCCCCCGTCCAGAGCCTTCAGATTCCCATTGGGAACCTCTCCATCGCCATACAGACGACCACGGCGTCGTACGAGGGGAACCTGGACGGGGACGGGGACCAGGCGCTCTCCGGAACGGTCCTGCAGTCGCAGAAGTTCGTCGACAACAACGCGGGCAACGCTTCGGCAACCTCCGCCACCCTGCTGGTCGATCTTTCCCGCGACACCGGTGGCGGCAACTTCCTCGACCTGGCGATCGACCTTGGGGACGTCCTCACGGTCGACGTCGTCAAGGGAGGCCGGACCCTTCCCCAGGCGACGTTCCTCGTGGGCAACGCGCTCGCGCCCGGGTTCGAGGGATTCGGAACCACCATGGGCGATTTCACCGCCTTCCTCGAACGGGTGATGGGCATTAACTCGACCGGATCGAACTACGGCGCGATCCGGGACGACGATTCCAATCCGAACACGACCGGGATCGCGTTGGGCGCCACCGGCGTCACGACGAACTCGGTCACCGTGACCGGCGTGGATTTCGATACGGAGGGGGTCCAACTCGGCGACATCATCCGCTTCAATACCGGCGCGGGTGCCGGACAGGTCGCGATCATCACCTCCATCGCGGGTGACACGGTCAATTTCACGACCCCGTTCTCGTCGGGGCTTCCCCTCCCGCAGTCGGGCGACCAGTTCACGATCCACGAACCGGCGGGCATCAGCGTGAATGCTGCCGTCGCGAACAACCCCGGCCTCGCCCCGGGTCGTCTCCGGATCGCCGGTAACGTCGGAACGTCCAATTCGCTCAACAGCATCGCGATCGCCAACCAGACTGACAACATTTCCTTCTCGCCTTTCTCCCAGATCGAGGCGGCGACGGGGGAAAGCCTGATCACCAACGCGACCTTCTTCGATTCCAACGGGGCTCCCCACCTGGTCGAACTGACCATGGTCCTGGAGACGAAGGGGGGCGTCGACGCGGTAACCGGAAGCGTCGGGAATACCTTCCGCTTCTTCGGGGAATCGCAGGACTCCAATTCCAATGCGATCGGGCTGAACCGGATCATCGGCGACGGCACGGTGACCTTCACCACGTCGGGGCAGTTCCTCTCCTCGAGTCCGATCCCGTCGCTCTCGGTGAGCATTCCGAACACGGGCGCCCAGACGCCCCTGAACGTGAACCTGGACCTGACCGGGTTGACGGGTTTCGCGGACCAGAATTCCAGCGCGTTCATGATCCAGCAGGACGGGTTCGCGACCGGGACGCTGACCGATTTTTCGATCGGGGCGGACGGCGTGATCACGGGGATTTTTGACAACGGGATCACGAAACCGCTCGGGCAGGTCTACCTGGCCCGTTTCGCCAATCCGAACGGCCTGATGATCGCCGGCGACAACATGTACGAGGTCGCCGCGAACTCGGGCGAAGCGATCGTTGGCGCCCCGACCCTGCTTGGACTCGGGGGGATCATCGGCGGCACGCTGGAGGCTTCCAACGTCGATTTCGCGCGGGAATTCACCAACCTGATCGTGAGCCAGAGGGCTTTCCAGGCGAACGCCCGCGTCATCACCACGGCGGACGGCCTTCTCGAGGAACTCGTCAACGTGGTCTGATTCTTCTCCGGAGCTGCGGGAGAGGAGGGGACGATCCCCCTCCTCTCCGCGGCCTCCGGCCAAACCCTTCGGGAAATCCCAAATCCCAACGCGGGAAGCCGCAACCAAAAAGAGGGGGGGGGAGAATTCAGAAGCCCGAATTCAGGGTCCAGAAAGCGTGCCGGGACCTCGTGGGGCACTTATTGTCGATTCTCGGGCCCCAATACGATTGAATCAGGACCGGGAACCGCCGTTTTCGGGGTTTCTTCCCTTCTGAATTCCGACTTTCCGGGTTTTGGTTTCTTCTTCCCCCTCTCTTTTTTCTGCACCCTTTCCCCGGTTTCGGCCGAAATTCTTCTGTGGGGATGTGGGCGGTTTTCCGCCGTCCCTCCCTTTTCCGGGTATGGGGTGGTATACTTCAGGAAAGGCCCATGATCAAAGCGACGCGTCTGAATGGAATGGAGTTTGTCATCAACGCGGAGTTGATCCAGTTCCTGGAAGAAACCCCCGATACGGTGATCACCCTGCAGAACCACGAAAAAATCGTGGTCAAGGAGACGGTGGACGAGGTCATCCGGCGCGTGATTGAGTATTCGCGGAGCATCCGCAGCTTTCCATCCTAGGGGGACCGTTTCGATTGATTGATTTTTCCACCATCTTCGGGCTGGTTGCCGGGATTACCCTCCTGACGATCGGAATCATGATCACGCCCGGGGCGGACATGATGCTCTTCGTCAGTCCCGCCTCCGCCATGATCACCATCGGCGGGTCGATCTGCGCCGTCTTCGTCACCTTCCCGATCGGCGACCTGAAGTCGGCGGGCAAGGTGTTGCGGTTTGGGTTCAAGTACGAGAAGGCGACCCCGAACGTTCTGATCAAGGATTTTCGTCGCTACGCGGATATCGCCCGCCGGGACGGAATCCTGGCGCTGGAGAACGTGACCCACGAGGTCCGGGACCCCTTCATGGTCCGCGGAATCCAGTTGGCGGTCGACGGGACCGATCCCGAAGTGATCCAGAGCATGATGTTGACAGAGCTTGATTACATCCACGACCGGCACCAGCGGGGCATCAAGATCATGAAACAGTTGGCGCTGTACTGCCCCGCGTTCGGCATGATCGGGACCCTGATCGGGTTGGTCATCATGCTGGCGAACCTTGAGGATCCGAGCCTGATCGGCCCCTCGATGGCGGTGGCGATGATCACGACCCTTTACGGCGCCGTGATCACGAATCTTTTCGCGACGCCGATGGCGGAAAAACTGGCTGTTCGGAACAACGAGGAACGGTTGATCAAGGAAATGATGATCAAGGGGGTCATGTCGATCCAGTCGGGCGACAACCCCCGGATCGTCGAGCAGAAGCTGAAGATTTTCCTTCCCCCGCGATTCCGTGAGGATTGATGGCGGATTCGAAGAAATTGAAGCGGCCGAAAGATGAACCGGAAGAAGGCGCGCCGGCGTGGATGGTGACGTTCGGCGACATGAACATGATTCTCCTCGTCTTCTTCATCCTGATGTATTCGCTCCTCACTCTCGAGAAACCAAATTATCTCACGCTGAAACTGGCGCTCAAGATGATGTCGATGACCGGGCGCGTCCAGCGGATGACGGCCGCGAAGGATCCCGTCGGGCAGACCGCCGAGCGCGCCTTCAAGGCCATCGAGGAGAACGAACGGGCCGTTACGGCCATCCGGCAGATCGCCGGGGTTCATGTCCGCCTGCAGAGGATTCCCGAGGGAACGGTGCTCACCCTGGGCGGCGAAACCGATCCCTTCGACGAGGGTTCCTGGACGCTGGAGGATAATCACAAGAAGGTGCTCGACGAGGTGAAAATATACCTGGTCCACAAGCGGAGGTACGTGGAGATCCGGGGCCACACATCCGGACACCTGCGGGATTCCGTCATCCAGGAGACCAACATGGACGGGTCGCTGAAGATCAGGAGATTCAACAAGGCGGATCTCCAGAGGCCGGATCGCGTGGAAGTCTCCAACCACTGGATGCTCGGATGGCTTCGCGCGAACGTGGTCCGGGAATATCTCATGGCCCCCTTTCCGGACGGGGAGCCCGGGATCAGCGACAGCCGGCTCCGGATCCGCTCGGACGGCTATTCAAAGCCAATGGAACGCTCGGACCGTCCGTTGTATGATGCAGAGGGGGAACCCCTCCGCGCGAAGAACCATCGCGTCGAGGTCATTCTCACCAACGAAGTAGAAAAAGAGGAGTAGGCGATGGCCGAGGAAGAGGCTTCGAAAAAAGAGACGCCCCCGGAAGAGGAGAAACCCAGTAAGAAGGGGGTTTCCCCGGTCGGGATCGTCGTCGTGCTCTTCCTTCTCGGGGGGGCGGGCGCGGGTGTCTTCCTTTTCGTCGGATCCGCCTCCTCCGATCCGGACAGGGAGACGCGGATCCAGCAGGAGTACTCGGAGGTCGATCTCGGCCAGGTAAGCTGGAACCTTCCCTTGGGCTCCTCCGCGATGGTGATCGACAGGACCTTCATGTGCAACCCGGTCCTGATCCTCAATCACAAGATCGAGGAGGTCACCACGTTGCAATCGGAAGTCGAACGACGAAAAAATTTCCTCCGCGGCCTCGTGCTCGAAATCATCTCCCAGAAACCGCCCAATTACTTTCGGCAACCGAACGCGCTCGAGCTTCTCGCGCTTCTTCTCCGGGATCGCCTGAACGACTGGCTCGGGCCGACGGAAAATGGACAAGTGGTTGTCGACCGGGTAATCTTTACCGAATTCCAGAAGCCCAACAACTAGGGAAAAATGGCGGACGAACCGGAAAAAAGCGATGACGTGGAAGAGTTGATGAAACTCCTCGGCGTGGATCCCGAAAAGGTGGAGGTTCCCCCGGCGGAAGCGGCGCCCGAAGCGGTTCCGGAATCCGTTCCGGAATCCGTTCCGGAAGCCGGTTCGGAAGCGGCGGGGGAGGCCCCTCTTCCGGAAAGCGAACGTCCGCCCGCGGAATCGCCCCCCCTCTTCGAGACTTTCGCCCCCTCCACCGGGCAGGGAGAGGCGAGCATCGAGATGCTTCGCGACGTCAACCTCCAGGTGAAGATCGTCCTCGGCCGCTCCACGATGTTCGTGGACGAAATTCTGAAGTTCTCTCCCGGGTCGGTCGTCGAACTGGACAAGCTTACCGGCGACCCGCTCGACGTCTTCGTCAACGACCGCCTGGTCGCCCGGGGCGAGGTCCTCGTCATCAACGAGAATTTCGCGGTCCGCATCACCGAAGTCATCAATCCGAACCGCGGCAACGAGGATTAGGCTCCCCCCCCCCTTCAAAAAACTTGAGCGGTTTTTTTCCAAATCACGAAAAAACTTTTGCAATAGGATGCTTTATAAAGTATAAATTATAACTAGATGAGAGAGAGAGAGGGGGGAAGAAAAGATGTGGTTGGTTTGTGCATGCGTCCTGTTCCAACTCCAGGATCCCGGAGTTCCGCTTCCAACCGACGTTGATCGCAGCGTTCCTCTGGAAGCGGCGACCGGGAAATCCCCGGCCGTGGCCGCGGTTTCGAATCCGGCCGCGAAGCCACTCCAGGAACGGGTGATTCCCCGTCCCCGGAAACTCGCCGAACGCACCGCCGAAGGTCCGAACCTGGGGAATTTTATTCTCTGGAGTGCGGTCGTGGTGGCGCTCCTCGTAGGGTTCTTCGTTTTCTTCCGGAAGTTTACCCGGAACAGCCGGTTCTTCGGTCCCACCCGTTCGATCGACGTGATCGGAAAGCGCGGCCTCGGGCCCCGGCAGTCGATCTTCCTCGTCGAAGTCGGCGGGAAGGTCCTGGTCGTCGGATCGACGCGCGAGAATCTCTCCACGCTCGGGGAGATCAGCGACCCGGCGCAGATCGACACCGTTCGCCGGCAGTCCCAGGGGTCTCCCAACGGGGAGGCCTTCCGCAAGTCCCTCGACGAGGGCATCCGGGAGTTCGAACGCGAACCCGCGCCCGCGAAGTCCTCCCGGTACAACGGGTTGATGGCCGAATTGTCGGACTTGAAGAAAACCGTGAGGGCCTGGCGGGCCTGAAGCGCGGGGCAAGGAGAGGGAATCATGGAGAGGGGGAAGAAAAAATCGGGTGCGGTCCGCGTTCGTCTCCGCGTCGCCTGCCTCGGCCTGGTCTGCGGTTTCCTCATGGCCGGCTCCGCCTCGGCGCAGGACCAGGGGCCCCGGGACCCGGCGTCCCGCCTGCCGGCTCCCCACGAGATCATCGAGGACGCCCAGAAACCCGAGCACGTCTCCTCCAGCATCGAAATCATCATCCTGCTTACCATCCTGACGATCGCGCCCTCGATCCTCGTCATGGCGACGAGCTTCACCCGGATCGTGATCGTCCTCTCGTTCGTCCGCCGCGCGATGGCGACACAGGAACTGCCGCCGAACCAGATCATCGTCGGCCTGTCGCTCATCCTCACCTTCATGGTCATGGCTCCCACCCTGACCGCGATCAAGAGGGACGCGCTCGATCCCTACACGACGAGCGAAACCGGGAAGCAGATTCCCCAGAAAGAGGCGATAAACCGGGCGGTCGGTCATTTCCGCGAGTTCATGTTCCGCCACGCCCGCGTGAAGGACATCTACCTCTTCATGAAGATCACGGAGCAACCCGACGACGAGGAGTGGACGGAATCGCACGTGCCCACCAGCGTGCTCGTGCCCGCCTTCGTCATCAGCGAACTCCGGCGCGCCTTCATCATGGGGTTCGCCCTCTTCCTTCCTTTCATGATTATCGACATGGTCGTGGCGGCCACCCTGATTTCCATGGGCATGCTCGTTCTGCCGCCCATCCTGATTTCGCTCCCGTTCAAGATCCTGCTCTTCATCCTCGTGGACGGGTGGCACCTGATCATCGGATCGCTGGTTCAGAGTTTCTACTGAGGAGAATGCGGGAGCAATCATGGACCCGTACGACATAGACCTGGCCGTTGAACTGGGACAGCAGACCCTCTGGGTCGCGGTGAAGCTCGCTTTCCCGATTCTTCTCGTCGGCCTCTTTGTGGGCGTCTCGATCTCCGTCCTCCAGGCGGCGACGCAGATCCAGGAACAGACCCTGACTTTCATCCCGAAGATGTTCGCCGTCGTGGTCGTTCTCTTCATCCTGATGCCCTGGCTCCTGACGGTCCTGGTGGAATTTACCGAGGAACTGGTCGCGGTCTGGTTCGTGGGGTGGAGATGAGGTGGAAGATTTGCGGACGCGTTCCGGAATGGGCAGGGGAGGCGGGGAAAGATGAATCCGTTTCAGTTTTCGACGAACGATCTTCAGTTGTTCACCCTGGCCTGGTTCCGCATCACCGGCCTGATGTTCGTCTCCCCGATCTTCGGGTCCGATACGGTGCCCCCGAGGGTGAAGGTCCTCTTCAGCTTCGTCTTCGCGATCATCATGTTCCCGCTGGTCCCGCGCGAGGGGATCACGGTGGAGCCGAACTTCCTCCTCTACATCGTCTGGATCTTCCTGGAACTGGGCGTGGGGATGCTCCTGGGGTTCGCCGCGACGCTTCTCTTTGCCGCGGTCCAGTTCGGGGGGCAGTTGGTCGACCAGGAGATGGGACTGGCGATGGCGAACGTCATCGATCCCATTTCGAACGCCCAGATCTCCATCGTGGGGCAGTTCAAGGTCTTCCTCGCGACCCTCGTCTACCTGATGATCGACGGGCATCATTTTCTTCTTTCGGCGATCTCCCAGAGTTTTACCGTGATTCCCCTCCTCGGCCTGCAGTACGGAGAACCGGTGGCGACGCTCCTGACCGACACGATGATGCGGGATGTCTTCGAAATCGCGATCAAGGTCGCCGCGCCCTCGCTGGTAACCCTCTCCCTGATCACCATCGCCATGGCCTTCATGGCGCGGACGGTGCCCGAAATGAATATTTTTATCGTGGGATTCGCCCTGCGCCTCGCCGTGGGGTTCCTCATCCTGGTGGTCGGGGTCTCCGCCTTCGTTCATGGATTCCAACGATGGAGCGCGGACCACGATTTTTACCTGTTGACGTTGATGCAGATGTTGGGCGGGTAGGCCCGGTTTACCGGGAACGGCGGAAAGGGTAGGGCCCGATGGCCGAAGAACAACTCGGGGAAAAAACAGAACCAGCCACTCCAAGGAAGCGGCAGGATGCGCGCGACAAGGGGCAGGTCGCCAAGTCGATGGATCTCTCTTCCTCGATCATCCTCCTCTCCGCCCTCCTGGGCATCGCGTTCCTGGGGAACTACTTCATCGAGGGCGTCACCGCCTCCATGACGGGGATGCTCGAGAACCTGCACACCTTCTCCGCCGACCAGGACGAGGTACTGGCGGAATACGGGAAATTCTTCGGCGTCGCCTTCCTGGGGATGGTTCCCATCCTGATCTTCGTCTTCGTCGCCGCGCTCGCGATCAATCTCGCCCAGGTCGGGTTTCTCCTGACCGCGAAACCCCTGACGCCCGATATCACGAAACTGGATCCCATCAAGGGCATGGGCAAGATCTTCTCCCTCCGCGGGTTCATGCGCATGCTGCAGGGCATTTTTAAGCTCAGCGTCATCGGCACGGTCAGCGCGATCACCATCTGGCTGGAACGGGAGGCACTGATGTCCCTGCTCGGCCTCTCGTTTCCGGAAATCGTCGATTTCCTTCTCGGGATCTGCTTCACCCTCTCCCTTCGGGCCATACTGGCCCTCCTGGTCCTGGCCCTGATCGATCTCGCCTACCAGCGCTTCCAGCATGAAAAAGATCTCCGCATGAGCAAGCAGGAGATCAAGGAGGAGATGAAACGGTACGAGGGGGATCCCAAGATCAAGGAACGCCGAAAGGCCATCCAGCGACAACTCGCAATGCAACGCATGATGGACCGCGTTCCCAAGGCGACCGTGGTCGTCACCAACCCGACCCATTACGCGGTGGCGCTCGAATATACGAAGGAGGAGATGGTCGCCCCGGTCGTGGCGGCGAGGGGGGCCGACGATCTCGCCCGCCGGATCCGGGAACGGGCGATGGAGCACGACATTCCGATCGTCCAGCGCCCCGAACTGGCGCGAGCCCTCTACCGGTACGGGGAAGTGGGGCAACCGATCCCCCTCGATCTCTACCAGGCGGTCGCCGAAATCCTGGCGTACGTCTACCGGTTGAAGGGGGTGGCGGCCTAGATGGAGGGCGTGGTCAACAAGTTGGTGTCGTTCTTCTCGCGGAACCAGGACCTGATGTTCGTGACCGCGATCCTCTCGATCATGTTCACGATTTTCATCCCGCTTCCCCTCTTCCTGCTCGATTTCCTCCTGATCATCTCGATCACGATGTCGGTCATCGTCATCCTGACCGTCATCTACGTGGCGGAGCCGGTGAAATTTTCCGTCTTCCCCTCGGTCCTCCTGCTCACCACCACGTTCCGGCTTGCGCTGAACGTGGCGACCACCCGCCAGATTCTCGGGAACGCCGGGAACGAGGGGACGGCAGCGGCGGGAACCGTCGTCCAGGCGTTCGGAAATTTCGTCGCGGGTGCGGAACCGATCATCGGGTTCATCATCTTCATCATCCTCATCGTCGTGAACTTCATCGTGATCGCCAAGGGCGCGACCCGGATCTCCGAGGTCGCGGCGCGGTTCACGTTGGACGCCATGCCGGGAAAACAGATGGCGATCGACGCCGACCTCAACTCCGGCGTGATCAAGGAAAGCGAGGCAAAGGACCGGCGCGAGGCGATCTCGCGGGAAGCCGACTTCTACGGCGCCATGGATGGCGCCACCAAGTTCGTCCGCGGCGACGCCATCGCCGGGATCATCATCACCATCATCAACGTCGTGGGCGGCTTCGTCCTCGGCGCGATGAAGTACGATATGAGTCCCTCCGAATCGCTCTACACCTTCACCATCCTGACGATCGGTGACGGGCTCGTTTCCCAGATCCCCGCCCTGATCGTTTCCCTCGGCGCCGGCCTGATCGTGACCCGCGCCACCGCGGAGGGGGACCTCGGGAAGGACTTCCTCGGACAGATGTTCGGGAACCGGAAATCCCTCGGCGTGTCGATCTTCTTCCTGGGCGTCCTCGGGATGACCGCCGTCGTGATGAAGAGCGGTCTCCCCTGGTTCCAGATCATGGTCATCATGGGACTCCTCGGTGCCCTCTCCTTCGTCCTCAAGCGGACGAAGCAGAAAGAGGATCGCGACGACGTCCTTCAGCGCCAGCGGGAAGACGTCTCGAAAAAAGCGCCCGAAAACGTCGAGGGGCTTCTCCAGGTCGATCCGATGGAACTGGAAATCGGCTACGGCCTGATCCGGATGGTCGATCCCGCGCAGGGAGGCCTCCTGCTCGAACGGGTCACGCGGATCCGTCGGCAAATGGCGGTCGACATGGGCATGGTGATCCCCCCCATCCGGATCCGGGACAACATGCAGCTGGAACCGAACCACTACGTCGTGAAAATCCGCGGCATCACCATCGCGGAAGGCGACATCGTTCCCGACATGTTCATGGCGATGGACGCCGGTGCCGTTACCGGGACGATCGAGGGGACGCCGACCCGGGAACCCGCCTTCGGCATGGACGCCTTCTGGATCTCCGAGGCGCAGAAGCAACGGGCCGAGTCCCTCGGCTACCTCGTCGTCGATGGAACGACCGTGTTGACCCAGCACATCACCGAGTTGATCCGCCAGCACAGCGCGGAACTCCTCACCCGCGAGGACGTGAACAACCTGATCAAGACGCTCAAGGAATCGAACCCCGCCGTCGTCGAGGAGGTCGTTCCCGCGATCATGAAGCCGGGCGAAGTTCAGAAGGTGCTCCAGAACCTGCTCCTGGAAGGAATTTCCATCCGGGACCTCGCCACGATTCTCGAAACCCTGGGCGACTTCGCGCCGAAGACGAAGGATCCCGAGGTTCTCACCGAGTACGTGCGGAACTCCCTCGCGCGGACCATCTGCCAGCAGTACCGCGAGAAGGACGGAAAGATATACGTGGTCACCCTCGACCCGAAGCTCGAAGACCTGATCAAGTCCGGGCTGGACCGGTCGGGAGCGGAGAGCGTCATGACTCTCTCCCCGATCAAACTCAAGGAGATCGGGGAAGCCCTGCAGTCGAAGATAGAATCGGTCCTGGGGACGGGACACTCGCCGGTTCTCCTTTGCTCCCCGCAGACCCGCCTGCAGGTGAAGAGGATCGTCGAGACGGTTCAACCCGGAACGCCGGTCATCTCCTACAACGAAATTGTGAAGGACCTCCAGGTGGAATCCCTGGGAATGGTGGCGGTGGAATAATGGATTGTGCAGAGAGAGGAAAAAGAGGGGGAAACGGAGCATGAGGGGACACAAATGTTGATCCGAAAATATTCCGGTCGCCACGAGAGGGTCCTTCTGAAAAGGATCCGCGCGGAACTCGGGCCGGACGCGATCATCCTGCATACCTCCTTCCGCAAGCCGAGAGGCTTCCTGAAGTATCTGCGCCCGGGATGCGTCGAAATCCTGGCCGGGGGCGGATTCCATATCGTGAAGGACTACGGTTCGGGAAAGGGGGAGACCACCCGAACCCTTCGTTCTCCTCAACAGGGCGAGGCGGAGAGGGAGACGTTGCGGAAGGGGATCCGCGAGATCAAGGATCTCCTGGCCGAACAGCAGGAGGTCATCCGGAACCAGCGCCGGTTCGACACCTGTCCGGAAGACCTGGCGGACGCCTACCTGTCGCTCACCGAATCGATGTCCGAACAACTGGCCGAAAAGATGATCCGGAAAATCATGGTTACCCTTCCGGAATCCGACCGGAAAAACCGGGAACGGGTCCGGGAGGCGCTCAAGGGAACGCTTCGCGACCTGGTCCGGTGCGCCGACGGGATCCGCCTCGAAGAGGGGAAATGCCGGAAGGTCGCCTTCATCGGGCCGACCGGCGTCGGAAAGACGACCACCATCTCCAAGCTGATGTCCATTTACCGGACCAAGTACGGGAAGGAGGTGGCCGTCATCACCAACGATACGTACCGGATCGCCGCCACCGAACAGATCCGCCGCGTGGCGAAACTGGTCGGCGTCCCGGTCCGGGTCTGCCGCACCGACCCGGAAATGAAATCCGCCCTGGAGGAGTTTTCGGGCCATGACCTGGTCCTTCTCGATACCGCCGGGCGGAGCCAGAAAAACATCACCCAGATCCAGGACCTCAAGCAGGTCCTCGAAAGGGTCCGTCCCGACGAGACCCACCTTGTGATCAGCCTTACCGCGCACCCGGAAACGACCGCCGAGGTGATCGAACGGTTCCGGCCCTGCTCCTTCGACCGCATCGTCCTGACCAAGGTCGACGAGGCGGTGAAGATCGGCGTGGTCTTCGACGTCCTGGTCCGGATCCAGGAGGATCTCTCCTTCATCACCACCGGCCAGGAAATTCCCCGCGATATCGAGATCGCCGATTCCGGAAGGATCGCCTCGCTGATCCTCGGGGAGGAGACGGTATGAGACCGGAAGAAAAGAGGAATTTCGGGAACATCGTCGCGGAGCCCCTCGTGGGACCGCCCCGAACCCGGGTGGCCGACCAGGCGGAAGGTCTTCGGAATCTCGCCCGGAGCCGGACCACCGATGCGCGCGTCGTGGCCGTCACCAGCGGGAAGGGGGGCGTCGGAAAGACGAACATTTCCGTCAACCTCGCCCTGGCCCTTTCCCAGCTCGGCAAGAAGGTGGTCCTGATCGATCTCGACCTGGGCCTCGCGAACGCGGATATCCTTCTCGACGTGATTCCGCGCTACAACCTGTCGAACGTCATTTCCGGGCGAAAAACGATCGAGGAGGTGCTCATTCCCGCGGCCGTCGGGATCCTCGTGGTGCCCGGAGCGAGCGGGGTGGAACGGCTGGCGAACCTGAACGAACTCGAGCGGATGACCCTTCTGCGCAGTTTCGAAACCCTGCACCAGAGCGCTGATATCATCCTGTTTGACACCGGGGCGGGAATTTCCCGGAATACGACCTCCTTCCTCTCGGCCGCGGATGATATAATCGTGGTGACGATGCCGGAACCGACCGCCATCGTCGACGCCTACGCCGTGATCAAGATGCTGGCGGCGGAACCGGATCACGGGGACCTTTTCGTCCTCATGAACCTGACGTCGTCAAGGCAGGAGGCGGAACGGTTCGCCAACGGAATCGCGGTGACCGCGAACAAACTGATGAACGCGTACGTGGAAAAACTTGGGTACGTCCTGTCCGATCCGCGGGTGCCCGCCGCCGTCCGGCAGAGGAGGCCGTTCCTGCACGCGTATCCCTCCTCGCCCGCGTCGGTCTGCATACGCTCCATTGCGAAGAAGCTCGCGTACGCCCGGGGCGGGAATACTCCGGACGAGCGGCCCGGATTCGTCCGTCGGCTGTTCTCCGCGTGGAAGGGTCCCCGGCGTGGATAAGTTGATCGGGGGAGTTCTCGGGCTGATGGCCTTCGTGGCCGTGGTCCTGGCCGGCGTGATTTCCGGCCTGGCGGTGGCCGATACGATCGTCCGCGCCGCTATCGCGGGGATCGTCGGTTTTTTCGTGGGATGGCTCCTGTTTGGTAAAGTAGGGATGGACCTGGCGAAGGAAACCGCCGGTCCTCTGGAATTGTCGGGGTCGGAACCGAAGGCGGAGGAAGAAGAAAAAAAGGAAGAAGCCCCGCCGGAGGAATCCGGGTCCCCGGGTTCGTAGCGTGAGTTTGTGCGACGTCCGCCGGGGGCGGCGGGCAGTCAAGGAATATAGAAGAGGGGGAAAGAAGGAATGGCCAGCGTGACAAAGCGACCGAAGGAGGAGCTGACGAAGCTCTGGGAGGAGTACCATCGGACAAGGGATGTAGCGATCAAGAACATCCTCTCCGAGGAGTACCTTCCCATCGTACGGTACGTCGCGGAAAAGATGATCGAACGTCTTCCGCACAACGTGCAGGTCGAGGACCTGATCGGCGCGGGGATTTTCGGCCTGTTCGACGCGATCTCTAAGTTTGACCTCGAACGGGGGGTTAAGTTCGAGACCTACTGCGTGGGGCGTGTGCGGGGTTCCATGCTCGATGAACTCCGGGCGATGGACTGGGTTCCCCGGTTGACCCGCGCCCGCGCCAACAAGCTCGAAGCCGCCTACGCCCGGCTCGAGAAACAGTTCGGCCGGGCTCCGACCGACGTGGAAATCGCTCGCGAGCTCAATCTGAAGATCGAAGAGCTCGACAACCTCTTCCGCGAGGTGAGCGGAGCCTCCATCGGGAGCCTCCAGCGTCGGACCCTCGAGAAGGACACCAATACCCTCGGCGTCGATATCATGGAAGACTCCACCGTGCGCAGTCCGATCAGCGAATCGGCCCGGAAAGACCTGGTTGCCTTCTGCCGCACCCATCTTTCCCTGAAAGAGCGGTACGTGCTCATGATGTACTACTTCGAGGAGTTGACCTTGAAGGAGATTGGGACTATTCTGGACCTGTCGGAATCGCGCGTCTGCCAGCTTCATGCGAAGCTGATCGCGCGGCTCCGGGCCTACTTGGGGAAGCAAAAGTCGGAAAATGTCTAATTCCGGGGGGACGAGGAGATTGCTGTGGCAGTTGAGTTCAGCAACCTGGGGATTCACCTCTTTCACGCGGACGCTTCTCAACAACTCCAGAACATGTTCCTGATGGGCGATCGCGCCGCCTCCCGCGCCGCTTCCCAGCAGGCGCAGGATGAGGCCAAGGCGAAGGCCGAGGAGCAGGTCCAGGAATCCGAAGAGACCGAAGACACCGAGGTTCACTCGGAGGAAGACGGAAACCAGGGAGCCCCTTCCGAAAAAAAGGAAAAGGAAGATTCCCCGGAGAAAAAGCCTCCCCCTCCCGAAGATCCCTCCGGCCGCGGCCAGATCATCGACATGTCCGGCTAATAAACGGTCCCTGTCACCGTTTTATTCTTGCCCTTTAAATGGCCATTTCAGGGCATTTCCTGGGTTCCTGCGCACCCATCTTTCAGATGAATGGTGACGGGGGCCTTTTCTTAGAAGCGGAGGTCGATTCCACCCACCAGCAAGGGGCCCATCACCACCTTGATGTGATTCGGCATCTCCTGCCGGTCCTGGTACTCGAGGGAGGTATAGCCGATCCCCACCTCGATGCTCCCCCCGGATCCGGTCCGCTCTCCCCACAGCCTGTACCGCGCCGTAAGGCTCGCATCGAAGATGTTCACGGTGCCGTGGCTCATGATGGGAAGTTGAACGTCGCACGCGAGGGAGAATCGACTTCCCGTTACCCATTCCAGCCCGGTTCCGAGGCGAAAACCCTGCTTCATGTACTCCCGGTCCGACTTCAGTCCCCCGTCCCCCTCGAGGATGTAGTGGAAGGTCCAGGTCACGATTTCGAAGGAGGGAGTCACGAGCAAGCGGTGTTCTCCCGCCTCTTCCAGCGGGATGTCGAACCGGTATCCGTATCCGAAGCGAAACCAATCCAGCTCCAGGTCCGCTTCGACGCGCGTGTTCGCGGGGTAGAAGACGGCCTGGCTTGTCAGGTCCTGCTTCAGCGTGGCGTTCGATTCCGCACGAATAATCTGAGCGCCGAGGGTGAAAAGGTGGTCTCCCAGCCGGAAATCGAGGGAGACATCCGTCGCGGAAATCGTGTCGATCCCCAGTTCTTCCAGGGTGGGGCGGGTCGTCGTGGAACTGGCCGGCTCTCCTCCCGAGGGCGTCTGGAGGAACCCGTAATAGATTCCCCCCCACATGTAGCGGAGGGAGGATTCGAATTCGACCTCCCACGGGGAAGAGGGTTCCGGGTCCTGCGCCTCCACGGAAGCCGGCAGCAGAAAACCTCCCAGGAAGGCCAGAAGGAGGGCCATGGATCGCCCGCGACCGGTTCTCTCGTCCAACATGGTGGGAGAATATATCGCACGATGATTCGCTTGGGTAGCAATACCGGTCCCGTAATCGGGGGGATCTGGCATTCGGATTCCCCTTATGATAGGGTGTCCCGACCATGCACATCCTGCTGACGAACGACGACGGCTACCGCTCTCCCGGTCTTCACGCGCTCGCCTTGGAACTGGAAAAACTGGGGAAGGTGACCATGGTCGCCCCGTCCAGCCAGAAGAGCGCCATCTCCAGTTCGCTTACCCTCTATACGCCGCTCATGTCGCGAAAGATACGGGAGGAGGGGCTCGAGATTCACGCGGTCGACGGGACCCCCGCGGATTGCGTCAAGCTGGCCGTCCGGGAATTTCTTCCCTCCCCGCCCGACCTGGTCGTCAGCGGGATCAACTTCGGCCTCAATACCGGTTCCAATATTCTCTACTCTGGAACCGTCGCCGGCGCGCTCGAGGGGGCACACCTGGGACTTCCCGCCTTCGCCGTCTCCCTGCAGGTTTCCGGAAAACCGGCCTGGAGCCGGGCTGCGGCTGACGCCCGGAAGGTGATCGCGAAACTGATCGCGGACGGGATTCCGGAACGGACCGTCTACAACGTGAACCTGCCGAAGCGGAAACCGATGGGGGTCCGGGTCGCGGTCCAGGAACGCCGGCCCTATCCCGATTTCTACGAACGGCGCACGGATCCGCGCGGAAGAACGTACTTCTGGCTCTGCGGAAACCCCGAGAAGAACCTGTCGCCTTCCCGGAATGGGAACGGGGAAGCACCGACCGACGCCTGGGTCGTCTCCCAGGGATACATCTCCGTCACCCCCCTTGTTCGCGACCTGACACACCACGAAGGTCTCGAGGAAACAAGAAGGCTCCTCGGGCACAAGCGGGGTCGCTGACCCGGCCATGCTCGCCGACCGGCTGAAGAAGGTGCAGGCAGAACTGCGCGGGAAGGACCTCGTCCGCACCCCCCGCATCATCGAGGAAATCCGCGGTCCCGTGGTCCGGGTGGACGGGCGGGAACTCCTGCTCTTCGCCTCGAACGACTACCTTGGCCTCGGGCAACACCCCCGGGTCCTGGAAGCGGCCCGGAACGTTGCGCATCTCGGCTGGGCTCCGGCGAGTTCCCGGTTGCTCTCCGGAACGACCCGCCTGCACGCGGACCTGGAAGAACGGCTCGCGGAATTTCTCGGAACCGAATCCGCGATCTGTTTTCCCACCGGGTACATGGCCAACCTCGGCCTGCTCTCGACGGTCGCAGGGCCCGGCGTCACGATCCTCGCCGACGAGGCCAACCACGCGAGTCTCATCGACGCATGCCGACTCTCCCGCGCGCGGGTGCGGGTTCTTCCACACCGGGATCTGGACGCGGTCCGGGCCGCGGTGAAACCTCCGGGCGATAAGATCCTCCTGACCGATTCGGTTTTCAGCATGAGCGGCGGAGTCGCCCCCCTTGGGGAACTCTCCCGGATCGCGGAAGAATCGGGGACCGACCTGGTCGTCGACGACGCGCACGGTTTCGGCGTCTTCGGCGAAGGGCGCGGCGTGATCGCCGAACAGAACGCGAACGTGGCCCTGCGAACCGTGACGCTCTCCAAGGCGGCGGGGTGCATGGGGGGAGCGGTCGCGGGAAGCCGGGACGGGATTGATTACCTCCGAACCCGGGCACGCACCTTCATGTTCACGACGTCGCCGCCCCCGTCGATCTGCGCCGCGGCGATCGAGTCGATCTCCCTTATCGAGGAGGGCTCCCTTCGGCGGAAACTATGGGCGAACGTGCGCCATTTCTCTCCCGACGCCGACTCTCCCATCGTCCCCGTGGTGCTGGGGGAGAACCGTCGCGCCCTGGACGCCTCCCGCGCGCTCTGGGAATCCGGCTTCTGGGTTCCCGCGATTCGTCCCCCGGCGGTGCCCGAGGGCGGGGCCCGGCTTCGGATCTCGATTACCGCCCTGCATGAACCGGAACACCTCGACCGGCTCCGGGAAGCGCTCTCCAAGATTTAGTTGTTCTCGCTCCTCCCTCTCCGCTACATTGTTCCGTCTATGGCAAAGTCCAAATCGGAGGGATGGAGGGAACGCGATCGGAAGGTCCTTTGGCATCCCTTTACCCAGCAACAGGCCTGGGAGGAGGAGGACTTTCCGGTCATCGAGAGCGCCGAAGGCGTCTACCTGGTCGACATCGAGGGAAACCGGTATATCGACGGGGTTTCCTCCCTCTGGTGCAACGTTCACGGCCATGGGAAAAAGCAGATCGACGACGCGATCCGGGCTCAGTTGGAAAAGATGGCCCATTCCACCTTCCTCGGCCTCTCCCACCCCTCCGCCATCGAACTGGCGGAAATGCTCTTCGCGGTCTCGCCCGGGGGACTCGACCGGGTCTTCTTCTCCGACGATGGGTCCACTGCGGTCGAAGTCGCCCTGAAAATGGCTTTCCAGTACTGGCAGGAGTTGGGTCTCCACCAGAAGGTCAAATTCATCACCTGCACCGGGGGGTATCACGGCGACACGCTCGGGGCGGTCGGCGTCAGCGGGATCGACCAGTTCCACCGACGGTTCAAACAGCTTCTCTTCCAGACGATCCGCGCTCCCACCACGTACGCATACCGGTGCGAGAAAACGCCCCTCCTGGAAGAATGTGGAAAGCACTGTATCGAGGAGATCGAGGGGATCCTCAAAACGCACGGCCACGAGGTGGCCGCGCTGGTCATCGAGCCGCTCATGCAGGGCGCGGGAGGGATGATCCTGCAACCGCCCGGCTACCTGACGAGCCTCCGCTACCTGTGCGACAGGTACAACGTTCTCCTGGTCGCCGACGAAGTCATGACCGGGTTCGGGAGAACCGGGAAGATGTTCGCCTGCGAGCACGAGAACGTCACGCCCGATCTCATGGCGGTATCGAAGGGCCTCTCCGGGGGGACCCTTCCCATCGCAGCCACGCTCGCGACCGGAAAGATTTACGACGCCTTTCTCGGAACCGTTTCGGAGCAGAAGGCCTTCCTGCATGGCCATACCTTCACGGCGAATCCTCTCGCCTGTGCGGCGGCGATCGCCTCCCTCAAGGCGATGCAGAAGGACAGGGTCCTGGAGAAAATGCGGACGAAGGTGCACTGGTTCGGAAACGCCCTCCAGGAGTTCTACAAGATCCCGCAGGTGGGGGACATCCGGATCATCGGCCTGGCGGCCGGAATCGAGCTCGTCCGGGATCCGACGACCCGGGAACCTTTCCCGCCGGAACTCCGCATGGGCCACCGGGTCGCCCTCGAAGCGCGTTCCCGCGGCGCGATCATCCGCCCCCTCGGCGACGTAATCGTCCTCATGCCTCCGCTCGCCATCCCGATGAACGATTTCAAGAAGCTCGTTCGGATCGTGCGGGAATCGATCGAAGCCGCGGTTCGATAAACCGCAAGGGCTTCGCCCTTGAAATCCCGAGTTCCAACCGCCCAATCACAACAGCCAACAGCCAACTGCCAAAGAAGAGAAGGCGACTGTTTATTGGCCTCTGAATCAAAACCAGGGGAGACAAGCGCGAAGCTCCCGTATTGGCCGTTGGGCTTTTGGATTTTCTTGGGATTGGGGAATTGGAGTTTTTACCGAAGGTTCTCCCCCGGTTGAAATACCGTCCCGTCCCGCTATAATGGCTGCCGGGCAGATGGTGGGAACCCTGATTTTGGAACGTTTCTGGAGGTTCGCGGCAAACTCATGTCTGACCCCGTCGCATCGGAAGGATTGAACCGGCAGGACCTCTCGTTCGGCCAGGTCGCGATCCGAGAACAGTTCGTCACTCCCGACCGGGTCTTGGAATGTCTCGAAATCCAGCGGAAACAGCAGGGTCTCGACGGGGAATCGAAGCGGATCGGGGAAATCCTGATCGAAAAGGGATACCTGACCCGCGACCAGGCGGGACGGATCGTCGATCTCCAATCCGCCAAGAAGCATCCTCCTGATCGTCCCTCCACCCGTTCCGCCAGGAAGCCGCTGGTGATCCCGGGTTACGAGATTCTCGAAGTGGTCGGCCGCGGGGCGAACGGAACCGTCTACCGCGCCCGGCAGATTTCCATGGACCGCATGGTGGCGATCAAGGTCCTCACCCGGAAACAGGGGACCGACAAGGGCTTCGTCGAACGGTTCATCCGGGAGGCGCAGGTTGTCGCGAAACTCAACCACGAGAACATCATCCTCGGCATCGACGTCGGGGAAAGCGAGGGGTCCCACTACTTCGTCATGGAGTACGTCGACGGCGAACCCGTCTCCGCCATCCTCCGGCGCGAGAAGCGTCTCGACGAAAAGAGGAGCATCGGGATCGCCCTTCCCATCCTGAAGGCGCTTTCCCACGCCCGTGAGAACCGGCTGGTCCATCGCGACGTGAAGCCTGAAAACATCATGATGACGCGAAACGGCGTCGTAAAGCTTTGCGACCTGGGTCTCGCCAAGCAGACGCGCGAGGGGGGGGGCGACCTGACCCGGGAAGGGGTCAGCGTGGGAACCCCCAATTACATCTCCCCGGAACAGGCCCGGGGCGAAAGCGAAATCGACATCCGAAGCGACATCTATTCGCTCGGCGCGAGCCTCTACCACATGGTGACCGGCGGTCCCGTCTTCACGGGACTCAACGCGATGGCCATCATGACCCGGCACGTGACCGATCAGCCCGATCCCCCGGTGCAAAGGTTCTCCGGAGTCTCCGCCGGTCTCAACGCGGTCATTCTGAAGATGCTGCAGAAGCGGCGTGAAGACCGCTACCAGAAACCCGAAGAGGTCTTCTCCGACCTGGAAGCGGTCCTGGCGGGACATGTCCCCTCCGTCCTTTCGGGAAAGGGAAAAATCACCCGGCGCGTCCAACGGAAGAGCGACCTCTCCCCGGCGATCCGTACCCGGCGGCTTCCGGCGAAAAAATCGGTCCCCCCCGTGGTTCCCGTCCTCGTGGTCCTGGGGATCGCCGTGGGAATCGTGTTCCTCGTGGTCTCGTCGATGCAGGGCGGAAACGAGGGACTTCCGAAGAAACCCGTAAAAGCGCCGGCCACCGCTCCGAAAAAAACGATCTCCTCCCTGGAAACAGGGCAGAAAAAATTCGAAGAGGACAAGAGGACCTTCGAAGGTTACTGGAAAGCAAAGATCCAACGGATGGAGCCGGGATGGATCCAGGCGATTCACGCCCGGGGCGAGTTGTACCTGCAACAGCACACGATGAAGGCGACCGAACAGAAGATGGAAGCCCTGGTCCGGGAATCCCGCGCCGAGGTCAACCAGATCATCCTGGAGCGCGTCTGGAACGACCTGCATGCGAAGGCCGAAGAGGCGTTGAAGAGGGGCGAGATCGCCGGGGCGATCCGGCTGGTGGAATCGATCGAAAGCGAGTACCTCCACTTCCGGACCGAACCGAAAAGGATCCCCACGGAGGCGGGCGAACTGCGGGGGAAGTTCCTCAAGCACGTCCGGGAAGAGGTTCTGCCGGGGGAATACCTCCTCGACCGGAAGAGGATTGCGGAGGCGAAGGGAATCGAACCGTACAGCCTGCTCTCGCGGATGTTTGAAAAGTACGGGGATGCCAAGCGGCCGGAACTTCTTCAACTGAGGAAGATGCGGCTGGATCTGGACATGCGCGCCTTCCGGTCCGACCCCCTCTCGAAAAAGAAACTGGAAGACGCGTCGGCGCACCTGGCCTCCCTGGGGAAAAAGTGGCCCGGCGATCCCGGGTTCCAGGCGGATCTTCGTCGTGAAGAAGAGGCGATGAAGAAAGCGGAAAAGGATTGGATCGTCCTGTCGGAAACGCTGGCGGCCGACCTCTACCAGAAGACGTTCCTCGTCCCGTTCGAGGCGGCGCTTTCCCGGCGCGACATGGTGGCGGCGAGGGCTCTCCTGCACGAGGTCTATTTCGGGAAGGCGTACGTCGCTGCGGCTCCCTCCATTCTCGTGGGCCAGGTCGACCGGACGCTACTCGGAGCGGCGTTGAATCCGGCCCGGGTTGCGGCGATCGATTATTCCTCCTCCGTGAAAGCGGTGGAGAAAGCGGCGCGGGAGGCGCTGGGAAACGGGAAACCGGCCGCGGTCGATTACTACGTGTCGCTTCGAAGTTACCTTCTGCTGGAAGACCTCGTCGAGGACGCCTTACGCGGCGTCGTGCTCCAGGCGAATGATTCCCGGAGGTTCTCAAAATATTCCGCGGCGATGAAGAAAACCCAGAAGGCTTCGATCTTCCAACGGAAGGCGGGATCTTCCTGGAAAATCAAGGTAACCCAGAGCGCCGGGGGAGGGACCCTCGAGAAGAATTTATTCCTCGCGCCGAAGTCCAAGCCCTCCCTCCCGGAAGGAGACGTGATCCTGCTCGCGAAGCGGGCGAACCTCCGGAATTGGAAGTCCGATCCCTATTTCGCCCTCCAGGCGGGACTGCTGCATCTGTACGCGGGAGAGTCGACCGAAGCGGCCACATGGCTGGGCGGGGTGACCGGGGTCGACGCCCGCTTCGAAATTGACCGGTTCCTCGAGCGTCTGAAGAATGCCTCCGCGGGAAACGCGGAGGCATCGGCCCGGACAAAGTTCAAGCAGGCGTCGAAGCTGATCGCCCGCCAGTCGAAACGCGCCCTGGCTCTCTGCCGGGAACTCCGGGATCAATTCGGCAAAACGGAGTGGATGACCACCCGCGTCGGTGAAAAGAAAAAGAGCCGCCTCGAGGTGGTTCTGTCCTGGATACAGATCCTGGAGAAGAAACCCGGAAAAAGTCCGGACGGAGAGCAGGGATTGTTTCGCGGGGATGTCCAGTTCAAGGGAAGCGAGATGGTGGCGTTCTACGATTTCTCGAACGAGGGGCTCGACGCCGACTTCTCCCCCTTCGGATGGCGGGGCGAAGAATTGGAGGCGAAGCAGGAGCGCAACGGCCTCCGCCTCTCGGGGCGGGGCTACTGGTACTGGAAAGCCCCCCTCGAGGGCGACGTCACGATCGAGATTGACATCGTCGCAAACGCGGATCAGGCGATCGGGTTCATCGTTCACGGCGAAAGCAGTCAGCGGGGATATGTCGCCATCGCCGACCAGGAAGGGGGCGACCCCTGGGGATGGGCGGAAGGCCAGGCTTTCCTCTACCGGAATCCGGTCTCGGCGGTGGACTGGAGGGAGAAGCTGATCGATGGAGGGAAGAAGCCCGTCTCCTTCCGACGCGGAAAGTCCTACCAGATCAAGATGGTGCGCAAGGGGAACAACCTTGCCATGTACGTGGACAACAAGCCCGTTCTGGGTGGGAAGAACGACGTCTACCACGACGGGAAGGTCGGTATTCACCTGAGCCGCTCGGACATCCTCCTGAAAAGACTCCGCGTGACCGGGCGGATCGACGAGAACTGGTTGCGCGAGGAGGAAGAACGCCTGGAGCGGGAGAAGGAAGAACGCCTGGAGCGGGAGAAGGAAGAACGCCTGGAGCGGGAGAAGGAAAAGTAGTCCCTACCCTTCCGCGAGCTGTTTCCGCAGTTCCTCTTCCGCCCCTTTCGGATTCGCCTTTCCCCTCGTCTCCCTCATCACCTGCCCGATCAGGAACTGCAGGGAACTCTCCTTCCCGCCCCGGAAATCGGCCACCGCCTTCGATTGCGCCGCGATCACGTCCCGGACCGCTTTTCCCAGGAGGCCGGCGTCCCGCAACTGCGCGAGGCCCCTGTCCTTCACCAGTCGGGCGGGAGAACGTCCTTCCCGCACGAGCTCCGGGAGCAGTTCCTTCCCCGTTTTGGCGGTGATCGTTCCCTCCCCGACCAGTCCGATCAGTTCCGCCAGCAACTCCGGGGTCAACGCCGATTCCGTCAGCCCCTTCTTTTCGGACCGCAACGCCCGCGACAGATCGTTGATCATCCACTTCGCGACGACGGGTCCGTCGCCCGGTCCCGCCGCCTTCTCGAAGAAGTCGGCCCAGGCGCGGTCCGCCGCGAGGAGCGCCGCGTCCGGTTCCCGCAGGCCGAGATCTTCGCGGAAACGCCTTCGACGCTCCGCGGGCATCTCCGGGAGCGTCCGGCGACAACGGTCGATCCAGTCATCCGGGACGACCACCGGCGGGAGATCGGGTTCAGGGAAATAGCGGTAGTCGTGCGCCTCCTCCTTCGATCGCATCGCCCGGGTTTCGTTTTTCACCGGGTCGAAGAGGCGCGTCTCCGAAACGATCCGTCGCCCCGCGTCCAGTTCGGCCGCCTGCCGCTTCTCTTCATGTTCGATCGCCATTTTTGCATGGCGGAAGGAGTTGAGGTTCTTGACCTCCGTCTTCACGCCCAGCGTGGTGGAACCGTGCGGACGAAGGGAGAGGTTGACGTCACAGCGGAGTTCCCCCTTCTCCATGTCGCAGTCCGACACCCCGGAGTACTGCAGGATCGTCTTCAATTCCGTGAGGTAGGCGTGCGTTTCGTCCGCCGAGCGCAGGTCGGGATGGGTGACGATTTCGGCGAGGGGGGTTCCGCACCGGTTGAGGTCGACGAAGCTTCTCGTGCCTCCCTCTTCGTGAACCAGTTTCCCGGCGTCCTCCTCCAGGTGGATGCGGAGGATGCGGACGGTCCTGCCCTCCAGTCGGATTTCCGCGTCCGCCGCGAGGGGCCGGTCGTACTGGGAGATCTGGTAGTTCTTGGGGAGGTCGGGGTAGAAATAGTTTTTCCGGTCGAACTTCGTGAACGACGCGATCGTTCCCCCCAGCGCGAGCGCCGCTTTCATGCCCTGTTCGAACGCGGCCCGGTTGAGCACCGGGAGCGTTCCCGGGTGGCCGAGACAGACCGGGCAGGTGGCCGAGTTTGGGGGGGCGCCGAAGAGCACGGGGCAACCGCAGAAGAGTTTCGACTTCGTTCGCAGTTGAACGTGCGTCTCGATCCCGATCACCGTTTCGTAGGTGGTCATGCCGCGTTTCTTTTACCACAGGAAACGGGGGCCGCACAGGGAAAGCTTTTGGGGGCCCGTTGGAGAATGCAGAATCCTGAAGTCGGAATTCAGAAGAAAGAATACCGCGATCGGCGGGGGATTCCTTCCAGATTCCCGCGTTCGGATTTTGGATTTATTGGTTGGGCAGGGATCTGAGAATCGTTTCCAGCACGTTTACGATCATCGGTCCCAGGAAGGAGTCGAATTCCTCCCCGATGATCTCCTTCAGCTTCTCCCCGCGCCCGGTTTCCCCCAGGAACGTTTCGATCGCGATCCGCTTCGCCGCGACCGATCCCCGCTGGGAGGATTCCAGCTCCGCCTCGAACCAGTCGCGGAGGAGCTTCCGGGCCTCCTTCGCCCTCTTGAGCCGGAAAAGGGCGCGCGCTTTCTGGACGGGATTCAGTTGCAGGCGATCCAACCCTTCTTTTTCCGCATTCGCCGAAAGGTGAAGCGCCGTCGCGAAACTCGCCTGCGCCTCCCTGGTCTCCCTGCAACGATAAAAAATGCGACCCGCCTCGTAGTGCGCCTGGGCGCGGGTGGGGTAGAGGAGCATGGTCCGCGTCGCGTGAACGCGCGCCTGGTCGAGGTGTTCCTTCTCCCGCGCCAGGTTTCCCCGGTGGTGGTTCGCGAACTGGAAGTGGGCGTGCGCCAGCAGGGACTCCGCGGGGATGGATCGAGGGCGGGCAAGGAGGGCTTTCTCGAGGGCGTTGACCACCTCCGCTTCCGCGATCGCCATCCGGGAAACGATCTTCCCGTCCCTTCCGGCCATTTTCCGGAGCCGCTCCCAGAGCTTCAGGCTGAGCACCGCGTATTCCATGTGAGGATCGGCGTCGAACGGATTTGACTCCCGGGCCTCCCGGTAAAGCTCCATGGCGCGGTTGAATTTTCCGTCCGATGCGAGACGGGCCTCCTCCGCCCGAAGGAGTTTTCCCTCCCTCTTCGCCGACGCGGCGGCGAACTCCAGCGACAGGGCTTCCCCCGCATTGAGATCGGCGGATCTTCCGAGCCGGTCCGATTCCAGCAGGCGCGGAACGACGATCAGCAGGAGGGGGATCAGCACGATCGCAAGGAGCGCCGAGAAGGAGATCGATACCATCCTTCCCATCTCGAGAACGAAGGTCCTCCCTCCCAGGAGGGGGATCAACGCGAGAACGAGGAAGAGGGAGGCGGCCAGGCCGAATTCGTAGAAATCGAAATCGACGCTCATGTGCACCATGAATCCCGCCAACCCGGCGACGCATCCGAGGCGGGTTCCTTCCCGGTTTTCCTGGGGTTGCCGCGGGTGCCGGAACCAGGCGAACGCACTCCAGCAGACCGCCAGGACCGATGTCCACAGGAGCCCGAACGCGCCCTCGATCATCCAGGCGAGAAAGAGCGAAACGACGCCGACCGCGATCAGCCATTCCCGTTCGCGCGGAGTGGATTCCAGCGGAAGGGAGTCGCGCGGACGACGCACCGCGTGGCGGAAAACGCATCCCAGCAGGAGCAGGAACGCGAGGAGTCCCGGAACGCCCACTTCCACCAGGATCTGCAGGTAGTCGTTGTGCACCTTCCGGGTTTCCTGTTGCGTCTCCCCCTTGTACTCCGGGTAATACTCCTGGAAGTTGTCGAGGCCCACCCCGAGGCCGGGATTGTCCCCCGCGATCCGGAGGGCGGCGGACCAGTAGATGTCCCTCATCCTCATCGAAGCGTTCTCCAATTTTCCGGGCGCGAGGGGGCCTGCGACGACAAGGCCGGTCACCAGGAGGACGCCCGTTCCCGTTCCGATCCAGACGAGTTTCCGGAGACGATCGCGGTTGCGTGTTATTGCCAGCGCCGCGAGGAAGATCGCGGCGACGCCGAGAGAGACCCATCCCCCCTTCGAACCGGTCAGGAAAAGGACGGTTCCACCGAGGAGCAAGAGCAGGATTTCGGGGATACGCCCCTTTTTCCGGTCCAGGATCGACCCGGCCAGGATCGGAAGGACGAGGACGAGGAAACCGGCGAGGGAGTTGGGATAGAGGAACGTTCCGAAGACTTCGTCGGAGGCGAGGCGCGCCGCCATTTCCGATCCCTGGAAGCGGGGGTCCGCCGCGCCCGCCGCGCGCGCTTCGGGGAGGAGCACGAATTTCTGGAGGAGGCAGTAGAGGGAGAGAACGAAGAGGAATCCGAAGAGGAGCGAGAAGAGGAGATGGGGGCGGGTTCGGAAGGCGTTGAGGATCGCGAACGAGAAAAGCGCAAACGCGCCGTACGCGAGCGCCGACTGCAGGGCGGGGAACTTGTAGGAGGCCCACGTTACGGAAAAGGCGCCCAGCAGGACGAAGATCGCGAGGGGAATTTCCGCGCCGGAGAAGTGTGCTTCCACGACCGGCCTGCGCAGGAGGGAGAGGAGTCCCACGAGGGCTCCCGCCAGGAAGAGGACGTGGATGAAGGCGTTCGTGCCCGCGCCGGCGGCCCCTCCCGGTACCCAGAGCCGGAGAAGAAAAGCGGTTCCGAGAAGGAAAAGGGCGAGGGCTCCGAACCGGGACGCGCCGGAACGTTCAGTCGGAGCTGACATTCTTGCGTCCACTGATTTCGAGGAGGGTGATGACGGCGAAGACGAGAAGGAGTTGGGCGAGGACGATGGCGGCGCCCGTCTCGTTCACCTGGTAGAGCAGGATCGCCGCCAGTCCGGTCACCGCGGTGAGCGCGTGGATGGAAAGGACGGCCGTGCGCGGCGACAGGCCCAGATCCGTCAACCGGTGCGCGAAATGGTTCCGGTCCCCGCGGAAAACCGACCGGCGATGCCGGATCCGGATGAAGACGACGCGGACGACGTCGAAGAGGGGGACGGCCAGCACGACGAACGGAACCGCGTAGGCGTACCACGGCCGGCCGCTTTCGTAGAAGGTGAAGGAGACGGTCAGGACCGCGAGCCAGTACCCGATGAAGTAACTCCCGGCGTCCCCGAGAAATATTTTCGAGGGGGGGAAGTTGAAGAAGAGGAATCCCGCGCACGCCCCGGCGAGGGCGGCCAGCGCGCCCGCGAGGAAAAGCTGGCCGGTCTGCCACGCCACCATCGCGAAAGCGAGCGAGACGAGCAGGCCGGTTCCGGACGCGAGCCCGTCCATGTGGTCGAGCAGGTTCATCGCGTTGGTGACGCCCACGATCCAGAGAACGGTGACGGCGATCCCGACGCAATCTCCCGCGAGGGTTCCTTCCCAGAAAAGCGAGAGCCGTTCCCCGGAGAGGACGGTGGCCACCGCGATCATGCTCTGCAGGAGAAGTTTTCCGCGGGGGGAGACGGAACGGCGATCGTCGACGAGGCCGAGCAGGAGCATCGCGACCGACCCGGCCGCATAAATTGCGAGCGTGGGCGCCTTCGCGATGACGCCCGCGGCGTGGGTCGCGAAATCGAGGTGGTCGAACCAGCCCCGCTGGTCCTGGAGCAGGGCGGCGGCGATGCCGCACCCGAGGGTAAGGAGCATGCCGAGGGCGACGGCGATTCCCCCGCCGTACGGCCGCGCCGTCGTATGAATCTTGCCGGGACCCGGATGGTCGAGGAAATTGCGCCGCCGGGCGATCCGGATGATCCAGGGAACCGAGTCCACGCAGATCAGGAGCGCGACCAGGAACGTGGCTCCGAGAAGGGCGTACATGATCGTGGATCGAGCCTACCACTCCGTGGGAGGGGCGTCAACGGGGGGAGGAGAGAACGGCGTTGATGTCGTCCTTCATGGCGACGACCGACTCCGTGACCGCCTCTTTCCAGCGATCCTCCCCGTACTTTTCGTCGTACGGCGAACGTCTCCACGCGAAGAGGACGCTTCGGGAGGCGCTGACGATCGCGCCGAGGCCCTCTTCCTCGAAGCAGGGAAGGACGTCTTTCGCTCCGCCGCCCTGCGCACCGTAGCCCGGAACCAGGAAGAAGGTCTTCGGCATCGCCGCGCGCACCCGGGCCGCTTCCTCCGGATGGGTCGCGCCGACCACCGCTCCGACGGAGGAGTACCCCGATTCACCGCGCAGTTTTTTCCCCCATCCCAGCGTCAATTCCGCGACGTGGAGATGGAGCGGTTTTCCCCCCACGTCGAGATCCTGGATCTCCCCGGAAGAGGGGTTGGAGGTTTTCACCAGGACGAAAAGTCCTCCGCCTGTCTCCCGCGCCGCTTCCAGGAAGGGCTCCATCCCGTCCGTTCCGAAATAAGGGTTCACGGTAATCGCGTCGCAGGGGAAGGCGTTCGTATGCGCGTCGGCGTACGCCTTCGCGGTTCCGGGAACGTCTCCCCGCTTGACGTCGCCGATGACGAGCAGGCCCTTTTTTCGCGCGGCCTCGCACGTTGCCCGGTAGGTTTCCATGCCGGCGATGCCCATCTGTTCGTAGAAGGCGACCTGCGGTTTGACCGCCACCGCGTGGTCGGCCACGAGATCGATGATCGCCGCGTTGAAATCGCGCACCCCCTCCGCCGTTTTCGGGAAGGCGGGGGGGAGCCATTCGAGGCGGGGATCGAGCCCGACGACGACCCGGCTCTCTTTCCGCCGGATGGCCTCGACGAGTCGATCCGCGAAGGGTTTTATCTGCATCTCCGGCGCATTCTAGGGTGAGGGGAAAGGGGTGTCAATCGGGGGCGCGGATCTCTCCCCCCCCCCGAAGTCCAAAACGTCTCGACATTTTCCGGATCGCCGCTACATTGGATCGCATGAAAATTTCGACGATGGCCCGGATCCTCCTGGGCGGGGCGATCATTCTTTCCTGCGCGGTGGTTCCCCTCTGGGTGACCCGCGCATCCTCCTCCGTGAGACCCGAAACGAACCTCTTCGTTCTTCCCCCGGACATGTCGGGGCCGTACGAGGCCTCCTCCCCGGCGGCCGTCTGGCTTTACCAGCAACAGTTTGGCTCCCTCCTGCAGGCGCGCCGGAATGGATTCCATTCCGCGCAAATTCGCCTGGTCTCCCTCCCCGTGGAGAAGGGACGGAACCCGATCATCCTCCACGTCGACCGGAGGCGGTCGCTTCCCGACCGGAGCCCGGCGACCCCCCTGGCTCTCCTCGCCTATCTCCACCAGATGGTTCGAAAGGGGGATCTGAAACACCTCGTTCTCCCCGCGGGAGACGCCGGGAGAAAAGCGATCCTCGACGAGAATCACCTGCTTCTTGAAGTGGAAAGTCCCGGACAGCCCGGGAAGATCGGAACCCTTCTCGGGGAAGCCCTCCGGGGCGTGGTCCGGGTTTTACAGGCCGACCAGTGCTTCCGGGTCAACCGATCCGCCGGAGACCCCGTTCTCGAGGAAAATATTCGGGAGACGATCGACTCCCTCCGGGGAAGCGGTCCCTACCAGGTTCTTGCCCTGGAGAACCAGGTCTCCTTCGACTCCCGGTGGATCGGCGTCACGAGCGATCGTTCCCGGGAAGTTCTCCACGCCCTGGCGATTCCCCTCGCGGGAAGGAACCGGGAAATGACGTTCCTTTCCACCGCCGGGTTCCGCTCCCTTTCGTCCGACGCGATCCCCGACCTCGGGAAGGCTCTCGAAAAGGGCGCTGTATCGGCGGGACTGCTCTGGGACGTTCCGGAAGGGGTGGCCTCGGCGGAACTCCCCGTGACGGCCTTCCTGGGAGTGGTCTTCAACATGGAGAGTCGTGCCGCCGCGCGTCTGCTGAGGTATCTTCATTGGGCGAAAAAAACGGGGGGGAATCTCGACTTCAGCGCCGGGGAGAACGCGGTCCGGATCCTCTGCCGCCGGGGCGAGGGGATCTCGCGGGATCGCGCCCTCAGGCTCGCCGGGAAGTGGGAGAAGGACGGCCTGCGCACGTCCGTCGAACCCGTCGCCGACCCCGTCTTCCGGACGCGTCTCGCGAAGAGGGATTTCGACGCCGTGGTGGGGGTCTTTCCGACCTCTCTGGAGAGCAATCCCGGCTACTGGTGGCGGTCCTCCAGTCCGGGAAACATCTCGGGCTACCGGAACGCGAAAATGGACGCGCTCATTTCGCAACTCGATCGACCCGGGACGCAGGGGGAACAGGAACAGATTATCGGCGAGGTCCGCGGGATGCTTCGAAATGGCGGACCTTGGATGATGCTGGAGGAGGTTACGCTGAAATTATGTGGATCCCGTCCGGCGCTGCGCCGACTCGGCTTCCCGGCTACCCGTTGATTGACGCCATTCGTTCCGGCTCCCTATAATGCACCCTTCTCACCGATTCTGGAGGATGATTCATGCGACTGTTGACCCTGTTTTGTCTCCTCGGTACAGCACTTTCCGCGCAGGATGCGAAGCCGGACGGCTTGACGCAGGATGTGGAAAAGGCGATCAAGGGGTTGGTCTCTGAAAAACATTCGGAGAGCCGGGACGCGCGGACCGAGTTGATCGAGATCGGTCGAAAGGCGATCCCGCACCTGGTGAAAGCACTCCGGGCGGAAGACTCCCCGGTTCAGAAGCGGCACATGATCTGCGAAGTCCTCGGGAAGATCCGGGAGAACGACGCCGGGGTTCTGGAGGCGTTGAGCGGGGCGCTCGCGGACCGGGAGGAATTCGGCACGAGCGTCGCCTCGGTCGCCGCCGCCGCGTTGGCGTGGATCGGGGACGAAGCGGCTGTGGAGGCCCTCCTCAAGGTATTCGGGGAGAAGGAGGAAGACGGGACTCTTCGCGTCGACCGGGATCTCCAGTTGAAATACGAATGCATCCGCGCCTTCGGGATTCTCCGCGCCAGGGAAGCGATCGCGGGACTCCAGGCCGCGCTGGAAGATAAAAAGACGACACAACTCGGACCGGAAGACGACTGGGCGCACCTGGTGGCCGCGGCGGCCGCGGAAGCGCTGGGGTATATCCGGGCGGAGGAGGCGGTCTCCGACCTTGGCGCGTTGCTGGGCGACACCACGGCGGATCCGTTCAGCGAACGGGAACTCCGCTGGCACGCCGCCCGCGCGCTGGAGAGAATCACCGGGGAAGACCGGGGGTCGTTGAACGAACGCGATCCCACCCCGGCCATCACGAAGTGGAGGATATGGTACGACAAGGAAATCAAGCCCGTGACCCAGGTCCGGGAGTCGATGGAGTTGATCTCGCGGGTGGACGGAGCGATCGGGAAATTCAACGCCGACCTCGCCCGCCTTCCGGTCACGCTGGAAGAACTCGTCAGCAAGCCGGAAAAGGACGGCGAAAATTGGAAGGGACCCTACGTGGAGGCTTCCGAGGATGTCGCGAAAACGTTCTCCGACGGCTGGCAGAAACGGCTGGAACTTCGCGTTCCGGGAACCGGCGCGGAGTACGACCTCTTCAGCACTGGCGCCGACCGGGCCCCCTGGGGCGGCGGCTTCAACGCCGACCTCTATAACCACGACAAGTGGATCGCGGTCTCCCGTGAAAAGACGGTCGCGAAAATGAGCGAGGTGCAGAAAGCTCTCGCGCTCTACCGGAAGGAGCAGGAGTCCTACCCCACGAGCCTTCGTGGTCTCTGGGACAAGCCGGAAGGGGAGGTCAAGGAGTGGAAGCCGTACCTCGAGGCCTCACCGGTCGACGCCTACGGGAGCCCGCTCATCTACCGCGTTCCCGGGAAAAGCGGCAAGGGGTACGACTTGACCAGTTCCGGGGCGAACAAGGCCCTCGGCGCGGACGATACCGGGGTGGATGAGGACATAACCGTGACGGGTCCTGCTTCTCTTCCCGAGAAAAAGGAAGAACCCAAAAAGGAAGCTCCCAAGGAAGAACCGAAGGAAGAACCCAAAAAGGAAACTCCCAAGGAAGAGCCCAAAAAGGAAGCTCCCAAGGAAGAGCCCAGGAAGGAAGAGCCGAAGGAGAGTCCCTGAGAGGGGTCATGGCAAAACGCGCTTCCAAGAAGACGAGCGACATCAAGGTTCTGATCTCGCAGACGCGTCTGCGGAAACGAATCCGCGAACTCGGGAAGGAAATCAACTCGAAATACCGCGGCAAATCGCTCGTCCTGGTCGGGGTTCTCAAGGGGTGCGTCCTCTTCCTCTCCGACCTCTCCCGTGAACTCGACGTCGACGTCACCTTCGATTTTCTCCGCGTTTCCAGTTACGGGGCGGGAACTGTTTCGAGCGGTTCCGTCCGGTTCGAATTCGACCTGACCCAGCCGATCCGGGGGAAGCATGTCCTCCTGGTCGAAGACATCATCGACACCGGGTTGACCGCCAAGGCGGTGATGCAGTTGCTCCAGGCGAAGAATCCCGCGAGTCTCGGCCTTTGCGCGCTCCTTTACAAACCCTCCCGCGCCCGCATCAAGACGAAGGTCGATTTCCTCGGTTTCACGATCCCGGACGACTTCGTGATCGGGTACGGCCTGGATTTCGCCGGCCGGTACCGGAACCTTCCGTATGTCGGGGTGCTTGAGGGGGAGAGTCCGGGCTGATGGAACTGGACCTGCACAATCATACGAACCACTCCTTCGACTGCTCGATGGATCCCGCCAGGGTGGTCCGCGTGGCGAAGGCGCGGGGACTCGACGCGATCGCGATCACGGATCACGACAGGATCGAGGGCGCCTTCGAGGCGCGCCGCGCCGCGGGCGGGGATATCCTGGTCATCATCGGCGAGGAACTCGACACGCGCGCGGGAGACATTCTCGGTCTTTTCCTGCAGGAGGTGATCGAGGAGGATGATCCGGTCCGCGCGATCGAGGCGATCCATGACCAGGGGGGCATCGCGGTCCTGCCCCATCCCTTCGTCAAGAGCATGTCGATCCAGGAAGAGGTTGCCCGGGGGTTGGACGCCTGCGAGGGATTCAACGCGCGTCACGCCCGGATCCGGTCGGTGGAGAACGGGATGGGCGAGCCAGAGATCATCTCCTTCGCCCACGCCTACGGCCTTTCCCTCACCGCCGGGAGTGACGCCCACTTCTACCGCGATATCGCGCGGGCGTGCACGATCGTTCCCGGGAATTCGCTGGAGGACGCGAAGGAAGCGATCTTGAAGGGGAATACCGTCCTGAAGGGGAGGAGATCGAGTCCCTTCAATTATCTCGCTTCCATGTCCGTACAGGTCATGAAACGAATGGTTCATCCGGAGCCGGATGAAAGTTCATAATGGGGATCTCTGAACACCCGGGAGGGGAATGACATGGCAACTTTCACGGACGACTTCCTGGCAAAACAGCGACTTCTCGTGCTGGCGCCCCATTCGGATGACGAGACGGCGGGCGCCGGCGGATTGATGGCCCGCGTCAAGCAGGCGGGGGGGGAAGTGTACGTCATGGTCGCCTCCACCGGGAACCTCGACCACTTCGACGGCAAGGAAGGGTCGATGGTCTCGAAAAATCTCCGCGGGGAGGAACTCTCCGCGGCGATGAAGGTCCTGGGCGTGGACGATCACGAGATCCTCTACGAGGACGACAAGGTTCACCTCGCGCTGGAGATGCTGCCCCGCCGGGAACTGGTCGACCAGATCGAACGGAAGGCGCGGCTTTCCATGGAAAAAACCCGCCCCACGATGGTGGTCCTTCCCGCGGCGAGTTTCAACCAGGATCACGAGGCGATGTTCAAGGCGGGGATCACCGCCTGCCGGCCGCACCTGGCGAAACTGAAGGCCTTCCAGTACTACGTTCTCATCGCGGACGCCCCCCAGCTTTCCTGGAGCGTTCCCCCCGGATTCAAACCGAACTTCTACGTCGACATCACCGGGGAGTGTCTCGAGAAGAAACTCCAGGCGTACGCCTGCCACAAGTCCCAGCAGAGGCCCGACCCCTCCCAGGGAGGAGTCGAGGCGCTTCGCCTGCTCGCCGAAAACCGGGGAAGGGAGATCAGTGTCGAGGCGGCCGAAGCCTTCGACTGCTACCGCTTCGTGATCTGATCCAGGATCGACGCCATTTCGTCCAGCGCGTGGATCACGTGATCGGGGGAGATCTCGTCCCGGAAAAGAGGAGGGGCCCCGTTGACGAGAAGCACGGTCCGCGTTCCCGCCCTTTCTCCCGCCTGGATGTCGTACTTGTAATCGCCGACGAGGAGCGTTTCCTCCGGAAGCGCCCCCAGTTCTTCGCAGAGACCGAGGATCGCGAACGGATCGGGTTTGACCGGACCGTCTTCCCGCGACCGGACGGCGTCGAAACGCAGGCCGTGACGGGCGAGGGTTTGCCGGACCGATTTCCGGGAATTCCGCGTGACCAGCCCGGTTCGGATCCCGCGCTCTTCGAGGAAGGACAGGATCTCCCGCGTTCCCGGGTTCAATACCGAGCCCAGCGCCGCCGCCTCCTCGTGTTTTTCCAGGAGCGCGAACGCGCGATCCCTCGTCGCACCTTTCGGAAGTGCGAGCATGTTCTCGAGCAGGGGTTCGGGAAGACCGATGGCCTCGCGAACCGCGCGGAAATCGAGCGTGGGTTGCGTGAGGGTTCCGTCCATGTCGAAGAGAACGGCGCGGAGGGGCGGATCAGTCTTTTCCATTCTGGTAGATCGGGAGGTAGCGGCTGGGGACCTGCAGGATTTGAAGGGCGAAGCCTGTTCCGAAAGCGGCGCCGTAGGTGGAACTTTCCGCCGTGGTCCACCTTCCGTCGTCCGCCTGGGTGCGGACGAGGTCGTCCCGGATACAGGGGTACCATTTTTCCCAGTAGGAGTCCTCCTTCGCCTGGTACATGGCGAGGGTCGCGTAGTAATTTCCGTAAAAGTACCATCCCCCCCAGGCTCCCATGTTCGAGTTGTTGTTCCCCTTCCCGGGAAGGGAGCGGAGGAGGTAATCGAGGCCCTTTTGGATCTTCGGGTTGCCGTACTCGCCGAGAAAATTCATGCAACTCATGCCCGCCGCCGTCAGCGCGAAGGAGGTGTGGCCCCCGGAGGTAAGGCTGTACCGGGTCAACCCGCTGCTGTTGGTCGACTTGTTGATGTATTCCACCGCCTTTCCGATGCGGTCCCTGTTCACCCGGATGCCGGCGTTCCGGGCGGCGCGGAGCGCCTGGATCTGCGTGACGGTGACCGATCCCTCGTCGTACGTCGGGTTGGGTTCGTAGTTCCATCCCCCGTTCGCGCATTGGGAGGCTTCAATGATGCGGACCGCGAGCGTCAGTTTCTCCTGCAGTTCCTCCTCGAGGTCATCGTTCCGGAACCCCTCCATCCCCGCGCACATGCCGTAGACCTCCGCGAGGAAGAGCGTGGCGTACCCGTGGCCGTGCATGCCGGAACCGCCCATGCCCCGTGCCTGCCCCTCGTTGATGTACCCCTTCCGGCCCGTCATTTTCAGCAGGAACCGGGTGGCGTCCAGGATGTTGTCGCCATACTTCGAACGGCCCGGGAGATGTCCCCCGGCGAGAAAGGCCATGCCGGCGATCGAAGTGGTGGCGACCGGGGCGGAACCGTTTCCGTACGCCCCGCTTCTCGCCTGGTTCCGGTGGAGCCAAGTGAGTCCCTTCCCGATGGCGGAGCGCGCCTGGGGAGTGATCTCTACCTGGACGGGACGAGTGGGGGGGTCCTGGGTCCCGACCAGTGCCAGAAGGAAAATGATCTTCATCACTTGGCCCCGATTCTACCATCTTCAAGCTCGCATCGCCCGCATTGGCCGTTGGGATTTCAAGCGCGAAGCGCTTGCGTTGGCCGGTGGTCTTTGGGATTGGTTCAGTCCCGACTGCTCTGGTAGATCGGCAGGTAGCGATTGGGGATCTGGAGCATCTGGAGGGCGAAGCCGGTTCCGAAGGCGGCACCGTAGGAGCGGCTCTCGCCTCCCTTCCAACTTCCGTCGGAGGACTGCCGCTTGATCAGTTCTCCTCTCAGGGCCGGGTACCACTCTTTCCAGTATTTTTCCTCCCGGGCCTGGTAGGTGGCGAGGGTGGCGTAATACCATCCGTAGAAAAGCCAACTCCCCACGCCGCTCTTTTTTCCGGGGAGATTCTTCATGATGACGTCGAGGCCCTTCCTGATCTTGGGATTCTCGTATTCCCCGAGGAAGTTCATGCAACTCATGCCCGCGGCCGTAAGCGCAAAGGATGTTCGCCCTCCGCCGGAGAGGCTGTAGCGGGTCATCCCGTTGTTGTTCGTGGACTTGTCGACGTAGAGGATCGCCTTGTCGATCACCTTTTTCGAAACGCGGATCCCGGCGTTGCGCGCGGCGCGAAGGGCCTGCACCTGCGTAACGGTGACCGATCCCTCGTCTCCGCTCCGGACCGGGGTGTAGATCCATCCGCCGTTGGCCGATTGCGCGTTTTCGATCACCCCGATCGCGGCGCCCAGCTTTTCCTTCAGTTCCTCCTCCAGGTCCTCCTCCCGGAACCCGTCCATGCCGCTGCACATGCCGTACACTTCCGCGAGGAAGAGCGTGGCGTACCCGTGTCCGTGCATGCCGGAGCCCCGTCCGCCAAGACTGCCTCCCTCGTTGATGTATCCCTGCCGGCTGGTCATTTTCAGCAGGTACCGGACGGCGGCGAGCACGTTTTCCCCGTACACGGACCGGCCGGGAAGATGTCCTCCCGCGAGGAAGGCCATTCCCACGATCGCCGTGGTCGCGACGTTTGCGCTTCCGGAACCGTACGCTCCGCTTCGGGACTGGTTCCGGTGGAGCCAGCGGAGTCCCTTCTCGATCGACGCCCGTGTCTGCGGGGTGATCTCGGTCGAAACGGGAAGGGGCGCTTCCTCCTGTTCCCCCCATCCGGGGAGGAGGAGACCGGTGAAGAGAAGCCACTTCATATGCGGATCCGTCCTTCCAACAAGGGGTGGATTGTATCAAAAGGATGGGTCTTTCGCGACCGGGGGGGCGGGAGCGACCGGGATCAGAGTTTTCGGCGGAAGAACAGCCAGAGTCCCAGGATTCCGAAACCGCCGGTGGCGCCGAAGGCGGCGAGAAGGGGGGGGACGGTTCCGAATCCCCCGAGATCCAGGAGAATAAAGTAGGTCGCATAGAAGGCGAGCGCGACGGCGAAGGAGGTGACGAGCCCGCGGAAAAAATTATAGCGCGCGGTGACGGGAATCGTGGGAAGACCGATCAGGAGCAGGACCAGGGGCGTCCAGGGGAAGGCGAAACGGGAGTAGAACCGGATGCGGATGTCGGGAACTTCCGGGAAATCCGCGATCCGCTTTCGCAGGTCGGACAACGCCACGAATTCTCCGAAGAACTTGTTTCGCCGGTGCAGATCCTCGACTTGAATCTCGCACCGGTAGACCGGGGGGAGAGGGTCCCGGCGCCGGATCGGGGATCCCGCCTCGTTCGTGATCAACAGGTACCCCCCCTTTTCGTCGAACGGGAAGGCGGTTCCGTTGTCAAGGATCCACCCCTGCGACCCGGAGTCCCATTTTCCCGTCTCCGCCACGAGAAGAAGCCTTCGTCTTCCGCTCGCACGGATCTCCGTGAAGCGGAGGGAGTACAGGGTTTCGGTCCGGTAGTCGTATTCCCGCGCTTCCAGGAGGGTTCCGTCGGTTCCGTATAACTGGATGTTTCCTTCCTGGTCCCCGTGCGACCGGAGGACCGAGTATGTCTGTCCGAGCCTCTCCGAAAGGCGCGGGAGGAGGAACTCGTCGATCAAGGCCATCCCCCCCCCGACGAGAAGCGCGAATGCGACAAGGGGGACCGCCGTCCGCCCCAGGCTTCTTCCGGACGCGACGATGGGAACGATCTCGTTCCGGCGCGCCAGGTGCACGAAGGTGTAGACCGCCGCGACCATCGTAACGCTCGGAAGGGTGTACTGGGCGAAGACGGGAAGTCGGATCAGGTAGTATTCGAAAAAGAAGAGCGGAAGGTTGTACCCCACCAGGTCGAAAAAACGGGTGGACTGCGTCGCGAAATCGACCAGGACGAAGAGGCAGAGAAACGCGAAAATGCAGACGCCGAAGGCGTTGAGGAAAATACGCAGGACATACCGGTCGAGCAGGCTCACCGTCGAAACGCCTTCCAGAGAAACGGCGTCGCGACCAGGACCATGGCGATGTCGGGGAGCCATCCGGCCACGAGGGGGGGCAGGTGGTTGCCCTCGCCGAGCGCGCGGCCGACGAGGGTGCACAAGAGGTAGAGGAGGAAGGGGGGGACGGCCGATCCGAAGCCGGCCAGGCGGCTTCCCTTCCGGATCAGGATTCCGATCGGCGCGCAGAGAAGGACCAGGAAGGCCGGGCCGAGCGTGAGAGCGTGCCTCGTGTAATATTGCGTCATGGCGTTGCGCCTTCGTTTCTCCGACGGGGTGGTCCTCGCGTGTTCCAGCAGTTCCGCGGACGACATGTCCTTGGTCCCCTTCCGCCGCCTTTTCAGGGAACTGATGTCGAGTTCGATCCTGATTTCCCCCTCTCCCTTCATGCCCCCGGCCTTCTCCGGTCCCTCCCCGCGCAGTTCGCTGTTGCGGAGGATGAGCCGGGGCGTCGTGGGATCCTCGAAGTCGAAGCGGCCGGCCTCCGCGGTGTAGACCAGTCGGTGGTTCGGTTCATGCCCGTCGATCAGGATCAACCGCTTCATCTCCCCGTCCCGGAAGTGGGTATATCCCAGCATGTAGGGTCCGATCGTGAAGGTCTGGTTTCCCGGGGGAGGCGATTTCAACAGGTGGACGATGGATTGGCGGACCATGATCCTCTGGTGCAGGTGCGACCAGGGGGCGGCGTACTCGTGCAGGAAGAACGAACCGAAGCAGAGGACGATCGAAAAGAGAAGGGCGGGCGCGATCACTTTCGCGGGCGCGATTCCCGCCATCGCCATGGCGTCGAACTCGTGTTCCGCGGAAAAGCGGCCGTACACGAGAATGGTGGCCGTGCTGATGGAGATCAGGATCACCCACGGGGCGAGCATCGCCAGCGCCATCGGCACGCTCTGTCCCACCATCGCCAGTCCGGCTCCCGCGGAGAGTCGGCTCGATTTGAAGGTGAGCCCCACCATGCAGATGAAGAGGATCACCACGAACGTGAAGACGAAGGCGAAAAACAATTCCCGGAAGATGTAGCGCGAGAGAATCACGGTTCAGGCGCCTCCCGGGGAGATCCCGAACTGGAGGGAACAGAGATCCCGGTAGAGCCCCCCCCGTCGAAGCAGTTCATCGTGCGTTCCTTCCTCCTGGATCCGGCCATGATGCAGGACCAGGATCCGGTCCACATTCTGAATGGTGGAGAGCCGATGTGCAACCACCAGGGAGGTCCGATTCAGGAGAAGGGTGCCGAGCGCCTTCTGGATCAAATTTTCCGTCTCCCGGTCCACGCTGGAGGTCGCTTCGTCCAGCAGGAGAATCCGGGGGTCGAACGCGAGCGCCCGGGCGAACGACAGCAGTTGCCGTTCGCCGACGGAAATCGAGGCCCCCCGTTCCGAAAGCGTCGTATCGAATCCCTGCGGCAGCATTGACACAAACCGGTCCGCGCCCACCGTTTTTACCACCTCCCGGACGCGGGAGTCGGAAAGGTCCGCGCCCATCCGGATGTTCTCGTGCACGGTGCCGGCGAAGAGGCTGATGTCCTGGAGCACCAGTCCTGTCTGACGGCGTAGCGCGCGCATGTCGTACTCCCTCAGGTCTTTTCCATCCACCAGGATCCGTCCCTCCCCGACCTCGTAGAAGCGGAGCAGGAGGTTGAGCAGCGTGGTTTTCCCCGCCCCGGTCAGGCCGACGATCGCCACCCGTTCGCCCGGCCGGACGGTGAAGGAAACGTCTGTGAGCACGGGCGTCTTCCCGTCATAGCTGAAGCTCACGTTTTCGAAGGTGATCTCTCCCCGAAGGTGTGTCAAGACTTCCGGAAGGCAGGGCTCCCCGTCCGCGATTCCCGGCGTGGGCGGAGTGTCGAGGAGCTTGAATATGCGCTCGCTCGAGGCCATCGCCGCCTGGAGGATGTTGAATTTCTCGGAGAGGTCGCGGATGGGAGAAAAGAATTTCTGTGCGCAGTACCAGAAGGCGAGGAAGGAACCGAAGGTCAACGACCCGGCCACGATCGCGTGTCCCCCGTACCAGATCAGGATGCCCACGAAGATTACGGAGAGCGCCTCCACGCTGGATTGAAATATGGAGAAAACGCGGACGGTGGAAATGGAAACCTCGCGACATTCCTCGTTCCGGGTTTGGAACCGGTTTTCGCAGTATTCCTGCCGCTGGAACATGAGAATGGTGCTCAGCCCCTGGATGCTCTCGGTGAGGTAACTGTTCAGCCGGGCGATTTGCCGCCGCAATTCCCGGTACCGTTTCCGGACGAACTTCCGGAAGATAAAGAGGAGAATCCCGATTACCGGCGCCGTCCCCAGCATGATCAGCGCCAGTTTCCAGTTGAGGTAGAACATGAGGCCGTACAGCCCGATAATGAGGAAGAAGTCGTTGAACAGGGCGATCAGGCCCGAGGTGAAGAGTTCGTTCAGGTTCTCGATGTCCCTTGTGGTCCGGACCACCATCCGCCCGACCGGGGTCCGGTCGTAATAGGAAAGCGGAACCTTCTGCAGGTGGCCGAAGACCTGGAGGCGGATCGTGCGAATCACCCCCTGGCCGATCCGGTTGGTGATCCAGGTTTCGAAGAACCGCACCAGGAAGACCAGCGAGATCACCGCGAAGAAGAGGAGCACGTAAACGACCAACCCCTCGTATTCCCCCCGGGCCACGGGTCCGTCGACCGCCGCCTTGAGGAGGAGGGGGCCGACAAGATCGGCTCCGATGCGCAGGAGAATAAGGAAGAAGGCGAACGCCACCCAGGACCCGTAGGGACGGAGGTACCCGATGAACCGCTTCACCAGGCGGCCGTCGTAGGCTTTTCCCAGGACTTCGTCTTCGTCGTAAATCATGGCACCCGGTCGATTTTCTCCTCGAGCTGTTGCGCGTTCCACATCTGGGCGTAGGCTCCCCCCGCCGCGATGAGTTCGTCGTGGGTCCCGGTCTCCTCCACCCGGCCCTTCTCGAGCAGGACGATGAGGTCCGCCTCCCGCGCGGTGATCAGGCGGTGGGTGATCACCAGGCTGGTCCTTCCCTCCATGAACCCCTGAAGTCGCCGACGGATCTCCGACTCGGTGTGGGAATCGATGCTCGAAAGTGCATCATCGAGGATCAGGATGGCGGGATGGGCGATCACGGCGCGCGCGATGGCGACCCGCTGGCGCTGTCCCCCCGAGAGGGTCAGGCCCCATTCCCCGATCAACTGGTCGTATCCGTCCTGGAATTTCTCGATATCGGCGGAGAGCTGGGCGATTTCCGCCGCCCGGTAAATCTCCCCGTCGGTATCCTTCCCGCGTGCGCCGAAGAGAATGTTCTCCCGGATCCGGTCGGACCAGAGGAAGATGTCCTGGGAAACAATCGAGATGGAGGTGCGCAGGGCTGTAAGGGGGATCGAGTTGATGTCCCTTTCGTCCAGGAAGATCGTGCCGTCGGGAACGACGTGAAGCCGGAGCAACATGTGCGCCAGCGTGCTCTTCCCGGAGCCGGTTCTTCCCACGATGGCCACCCTCCACCCGGGTTCGATCTTCAGGGAGACGTTGGAAAGTGCCGTGGGCGCGTCCGGGGAATAACGGAACGTCAGGTTGCGGATCTCGATCTTTCCCTGCAGCGGGGCGGTCCCGTTTCCCGGGGCGGTGTCGGGCTCGGAGGGGGCGTCGAGGATTTCACAGATCCTTCCCATGCAGACGGATCCACGGAGAAGGAGCGTCACGACCCAGCCCATGGCGATGACCGGCCCTCCGAGCAGGAAGATGTAGGCGGTGAAAGCGACAAAATCTCCGTGGGAAACCTCCCCCGCGATCATACCCTTGCCTCCCACGACGAGGGTGATGATGATCGCCAGTTCCGTGAGGAAGCCCACGGTTCCGTACGTGATTCCGCGCCAGATCGCCAGGCGAATGTTCCTCCGTTTGTACTCGGTGCACTCCACCTCGAACCGGTCCCACTCCTCCTTCTCGCGGGCGAACGCCCGGACTACCCGGGCGCTCGTGTAGTGTTCCTGTGCACGGTTCGAGATCGCCCCGAGCTGTTCCTGGCAGGCCAGCGAAAGGCGGTGAAGCCGGGGGCTCATTAAGATGAAGATGGCGGTCACGAGAATCAGCGGGGTGATGGAGATGAGCGCGAGGTCCCACTTGAGCCAGAGCATCACCCCGAGGCTCGCGAGGAAGAGAAACGTCATCCCCACGGCGAGGTTGATGGTGATTGCCGCCACCATCCGGACCCCCAGGATGTCGTTGATCATCCGCGATGTGATGTCTCCCGTCTTGTGCCGGTCATAGTAGGAGACCGGGAGGCTCAACAGTTTCCCGTAGAGATCTTTTCGCAGGTCGTATTCCACGTGCCGGGAGGCGGACACGATGATGAACCGGCTTCCGAAGGAAACCACCCCGCGGATCACGGCGAGCAGAACGATCGCCAGTGCCACCCAGGTGATCGCCTCCCGCGTCGTTCCCTCCTTCAGCGCGTCCACCGCGTACTTCAATAAAAGGGGCACCACCGCTCCGAGCATCCCCCCGAAAAGGACAAGGATGATACCCACCGCGTAGTGCTTCCGGTAGCGAAGGAGGTAGGGGAGAAGTCTCTTCAGTGGTCCCATGTAACCCGGGATGGTACCAAATCCGTCAGAGCGTGGGGAGGGCGCGTTTGACTCCGCGCGGGAAGGCCCCCTCGAGTTCCGTCATCTCTTCCGGGGACAATACCAGTCCGGCCGCCGCCACGTTTTCCCGGACATGCTCCTCCCGGGAAGACTTGGGAATCACGAAAACGCCGGGAGAGCGGAGCAGGAAGGCGAGCGCGACCTGTTGGGGCGTCGCCTCGTGACGTTCCGCGATTCCGGCGAGAACGGGATTCCGGGCGCCGGCAAAATTACCCTGTCCCAGGGGGCTGTACGCGACGAGGGCGATCCGGTTCCCGTCGCACCAGGGGAGAAGATCGTGCTCCACGGCGCGTTCCCCGATGTGGTAGAGCACCTGGTTGCAGACGATCCGGTCTTTCCCGGCGATCGCGACCGCCTTCTTCATCTCTTCCGTGTCGAAATTGCTTACGCCGAAGCTCCGGATCTTTCCCTCCTGAAGGAGGCGGTCGAAGGCGCGGAACGTCTCCTCGAGGGGATGCGATCCCGCCCAGTGGAGAAGGTAACATTCGATCCGGTCGGTGCCGAGTTTCGCGAGGCTCCGTTCGCACGCTTCGATCGTTCCCTCGTACGAGGCGTTGGAGGGAAGGACCTTCGAGACGAGAAAGATCCGGTCGCGGACGCCGTGGATCGCCTCCCCGACCAGTTCCTCCACCCGCCCCGAACCGTACATCTCGGCGGTATCGATATGGGTCGCGCCTGAATCGATCCCGGCCCGGAGCGCCCGGATCGCGGCGGCCTTGTCGTTCTCCATCATCCACGTTCCCTGTCCGACGGCGGGAAGCGGGATCGCGGGGGGGCCGAAGGGTCGAATTTCCATCGGGTTGATTGAAGGATATCTTCCTCCCCCCGGCAAGGATTTGTGCTATCCTCCCCTCCGTGGCGTGGGAGGAAGAGCGCGGTGGACTCCACGGAACACGAAAACTGGTTCGAGTTGTTCGCGGACGGGATGCGGAATCACGAGGAATCCCGCGATTCCATCCCCCCGCACCGTCGGAAGATCGACCGGTACCAGCTCGATCGACCTCTCGGGGAGGGCTCCTTCGCGATCGTCTTTCGCGGCACCGATACGGAGCTTCAGAGGCCTGTCGCGGTCAAGATTCTCAAGGAAGCAGCCGCGTTCAACCCGGTCGCCCGGAAACGGTTCCTCCGGGAGGCGCAGGCCATCGCCGGCATCTCCCATCCCAACGTGGTCACCGTTTACGATGCGAAAGGAACGGAAGAGACCTCCTATATCATCATGGAACTGGTCCAGGGCGCCTCGTTGATGGTCTGCCTCCGGGAAGGGCAGTTCGACCTTCCGGGGAGGGTCCGGATCCTGGAGAAGGTCTGCCGGGGAGTGCAGGCCGCCCATGAGCAGGGGATCGTTCACCGGGATCTCAAGCCCGCCAACATTCTCGTCACGCCCGAAGGCGAGCCGAAGGTGGCCGACTTCGGAGTCGCCCATATCCGCGGTCCCGATACGAACCTGACCCGCAGTGGTGATCTCGTCGGAACGCCCGCCTACATGTCCCCCGAGCAGGTTCGGGGAGACACGCGCCTCATCGGTCCGGAATCGGACGTCTACGCGCTCGGCGTCATTCTCTACGAGTTGATCACCGGAACGGTTGCGTTCAGCGGGGGCACCCCGATCGAGCTCTACGGAAAGATCGTTTCGGAAGAACCTCTCGCTCCCCGGAAAGTGCGCGGGGAGATCGCCCCCGACCTCGAGACGATCTGCCTGAAGGCGATGGAAAAGGATTTGTCCCGCCGGTACCGCTCCGCCGGCGATCTTTCGGACGATCTCGCGCGGTACCTCGCGGGAGACCCGATCCAGGCCCGTCCTCCCTCCATCACGTACCGGGTCCGGAAGGCGGCGGTGAAGAGGAAGGCGTTCCTGATCCCGGTTGCGGGGGCGGTGGTCGTCCTCGCGGGGGTGCTCGGCTTTCTCGTTCCCCGGTTGCAGGAAGCCCGGGAGAGGAAGGCACGGGCGGAGGAACAGGCCGCGGAGGCCGAGCGCCGCGCGCGGGAGGAGGCGAAACGGGTCGCGGCGGGGAGAGCCGCGCTCGACGAGGCCCGGCCGTTTCTCGACGAGGGTCGCAGGGTCCTGAACCGGATTGACCGGGAGATGGTGAACCCGGACGCGGATAGAAAGGTCATTACCCCGTTGATGCTCCGGGCGGAGGACAATTTCCGGAAGGCTCTCGAAATCGTTCCCGGGTACGCCGAGGCGCTCCTGGAAATGGGAAGGCTCTCCCTCCTGGACCCGGTCATGTCTGTCGACGCCGTCGGATGGTTCAGCCGCGCGATCCGAAACGATCCGAAACTGGTCACCGCCTACATCGAAAGGGCTCTCGTCCGGCTGGAAACCTACTGTAGACACCGGTTCGATGCCCTGGGAAATCCGCAACCGATGTCCCCGGGGTTCCGGTTGATTCTCGATGAAATCGAGGCAGACCTGGAGAAGATCCGGGAATGGTCCAACAACAAGGCTGAACTTCAATTTGCAAAGGGAATATTTTTCCTCTCCCGGGAGAAATACGCGGAAGGGGCAGACATCCTTCGGGAGTACGCGCTGTTGGCCCTGTCGGATTCCCGTGCCGGGTACTGGCTTGCCTTCGCGGAGTTGAGGAGGAACGATCCGAACTCTGCCCTCAAGGCAATCGAAAAGGGGCTCCAGTCCCGGCCGCGGGATGGGGGTCTCCTCGGCCTCCGTTGCCAGGCGAGGAACAGGATGGGCCAGGGATTTTTCAACCAAGGCGAGATCGAAAAGGCGGAGGCCGAGTTCAGGCTGGCCCGGGATGATGCGGAACTCCTCTGCCGGATAGACCCGGGAAATCCCGTCAACTTCTTCAACCTTGGCTTCACGCGGCGCTGGACGAGCGATCCGGAGGGCGCTCTGGAAGCGTACACGAAGGCGATCCGGATCAAGGACGACCTGGTCGGACTCTACAAGAATCGCGGGATCGTCTACTACAACCTGGGGAAGCCCAACGAGGCGATCCGCGATTTTACCGAGGGGATTCGCGTCAACCCGAATGACGAGGGATGCTGGGTGAACCGGGGGAAAATATACGCGGAACGGGGAAAGACGGACCTGGCGCTCGCCGACTTCGACGAGGCCACCCGGTTGAACCCGGAACTCACGATGGTCTGGGCGACGGCGGGGGACCTCCGGATCATGACGGGCCTGTTTCTCGAGGGGAAGAAGAACCTGGAACGCGCGCTGGAAACGGCCCCGGAGGATTGGCCCTTCCGCTCCATGATCGAGGAGCGACTCCGGTTCGCGAAGGAACAATTGCGAAAGAAGTCGAAGTAAATCCCCTCTCCGGCCAATGCGGGATCAATCCCCGGAAAAGTTGAGCCAGATCCGACTGGTGCTGGGATAGCTCAATGACGCGTGGGTTCCCCCCACGGCGATATCGAGATCGCCGTCGATGTCTCCGATCGCGATGGTACGAGTGTCGCTTACGTCGAGTTCCTGGCCGAGGTGGAATTGAACCGGGGAGGTTGCTTCCAGCTCGCCCGAACCGCTTCCGCTGTCCCCTCCTCCACAGGCGACGAGGCCTCCGAAAAGGAGAAGGGCGGCGGCCGACAGGCTGGTTTTCTATATCTTCATCGTCGGTTTCTCCGCTCTCTTTTGGACATGCCGGAAGGATCTGTTGGGAGAAAATCGGCGGACGCTCAGATCGACTTCAGAATCTCTTCGGCGGCCCGTTCGGAGGCCCCCGGTCCCCCCAGGATCCGCTGAACCTCTTCCAGGTCCTTTCTCATTTGCGGCAGGCGGTTCTCCTTCAGGATCGAGACCGCCTCGCGCGCCATGAGTTCCGGTTTCGCCTGGAAGACGTAGTACTCCGGCATGATCCGTCTCCCGGCCAGGATGTTGACCATCGCGTAGTCCTTCACCCTGATCAGCGGACCCAGCAGGAGGGCGGAGGCGGGGTTGGTCACGTACGTGACGATCATCGGGGTCCCGTGGAGCGCGGCTTCCACCGTGGCGGTTCCGCTCGCGGTTACCAGCAGGTCGGACGAGGCGAGAACTTCCGGCGTCCGCCCTTTCACGACGTGAATCCCGGGCGCCTTCGCCTTTTTCGGGTCGATGTTGGGTGCGCACGCGAGGACGAACCTCGCGTCCGGGATCTCCTTCCGCACCAGTTCCGCCACCCGTTTCATCCGGGGGAAGAGGCCCTTGAACTGTTTCGATCGGCTTCCCGGGAGAAGCCCGATCAACGGCGCCTCCCCCACTTTCATTTCGTTTCGCAGACCGTTGCGGTCCTGCGGTTCGAAGTGGTCGACCATCGGGTGCCCCACGAAGGTCGCGTCGATCCCGTGCTTTCGGTAGAAATCGACCTCGAAAGGAAAGACGACCAGCATCTTCCGCACGTATCGCCGGATCGTTTTTACCCTCCCCTGCCGCCAGGCCCAGACCTGCGGGCTGATGTAGTAGAGGACCGGGACGCCGTGGTCGACCGACCGGGCGGCGAACCGCAGGTTGAACTCGGGAAAGTCGATCAGGACGCAGGCGTCCGGCTTGTATTTTCGAAGGGCGCTCTGCAGGATGCGATACAGTTTCGTGTAGCGGTGCATCTGGTGGAACGCCTCGACGATGCCGACCGAGGCGTACTTCGTGGTGTCGTCGATCAGTTCGACGCCCGCGTCGCGCATCCGCGAACCGCCGGTCCCCACAAGCCTGATCCCCGGGTTCTTTTCCCGGAGCGCCCGCGCGAGGTTCGCCCCGTGGATATCGCCCGAGGTCTCCCCGGCGATAATCAGCAGGCAGGGCGCTAATGCCACTCGTGGTTCCGCATCTCGGAGAGGATCTTCGCCGCCGCCTTCATCGCCCGGACGCCGTGCTCCCCGGGGACGACCGGCGTGGTTCCGTTCCGGACCGAATCGACAAAACTATGCAGTTCCGCCCCGAGTGGTTCCTCTTCTCCAAGGTCCATCTGTTTTACCGAGTAGAATTCCTTCGGAATCGAGGCTATGTCCTCGAGCGAGAGGTCGCGGTCTTTCGGGAGTTTTTTGAGCGCCCCCGCCAGTTCCGGCGTGGTCCGGTAGACCCACGCTTCCTTCTGAAGGGTATCCATCGTGACGTAGCAGTCTTCCTGGAAGATCCGGATCTTGCGCATCGCCTTCTCGGAGATCCGGCTGGCGGTCAGGTTCACCACGCACCCGTCCTCGAATTCGAGCCGGGCGTTGGAGATGTCCTCCTTTCCGAAGAGCAGGGGGATGCCCACCGCGTCCACCTTCCGAAGGGGCGTGGAGACGAGGTGCATCACGATGTCGATGTCGTGGATCATGAGGTCCATCACCACGTCGATGTCGCTGGAACGGAACCGGAAGGGCGAGAGTCGGTGCACCTCGATGAAGCGGGGCTTCTTGATCATCTCGATGACCGACTGGACGGCGGGGTTGAACCGTTCGACGTGACCGACCGCCAGGATCGTCTTCTGTTCCCGGGCGATCCGCACGAGGTCCTCCCCCTCCTCGATCGTCTTGGCGAGCGGTTTCTCGACGAGGGCGGGGATCCCCTTCCCGAGGAACTCCTTCGCGATGCGGTGGTGCAACACCGTGGGGACCGCGACGCTGACCGCATCCACCCGGTCGAGCAGTTCCCGGTAATCGGAAAAAGCGGGCACGTTGTATTCCGTGGAGATTTTTTTCGCCTGTTCCCCGTCGACGTCCGAGATCGCCGCGAGGAGTCCCATCTCGTGGTACAGGCGGGCGTGATGACGGCCGAGATGGCCGACGCCGATGACGCCCATGCGCGGTTCAACCACTTTTCTTCGCCTCCAATGCCCGTCCGAGACGGCCCTGCATCGACCGTCTCAGGAACCGGACCAGTTCCCGGACTTCCGGGACGTGGCTCGATTCCAGGAGACCAATCGATTCGGGACGCGGCGATCCGGATTGCCAGACCACCCGGTACGCCTTCTCGAGCGCCTCGATCGTATCCTTCGGAAATTTTTCCCGTTCCAGTTCGGAACGGTTCACCCCGTCGACCACCATGGAGGTCGTCCTCTTGGAAGCCGCGGTGGAATCCCTCTGGAATCCCAGGATGCGCATGAAGGGGGGCGCGTCGACCCGGATGCCCGAGTACGGGTCGGTGATGCAGAAGCGCCCCACGGTGGCGAACTGGTGGACGACGGTGGGGGATTCCAGGAAAGCGTGATCGTCGACGTAGGAATGTCCCGCCAGGAGGACGAAATTTCCGAGGCGGACGTGATTTCCGACGTGGGCGTCGTGCGCCACGTGCGATCCGAAATCGAGACGGTTGTGCGATCCGATTCTCGTGATCCCGTGCGGTTGCTTGGGAAGGTGGATCGTCACCGCCTCCGCGACGGTGTTGCCGTCCCCGATCTCGATCCGGCCATCCGGCGCGGCGGGGGTACTGACGTCCTGCGGAGACCCTCCAATGACGCAGGTGGGACGGAACACGTTGTTCGCGCCGATGCGGACGCGCCCCTGGATGCAGACGCGGGGCGAGAGCACGCATCCCGGCCCGATCTCCACGTCCGGCCCGACGATGCAGAACGGCCCCACGGTGGAGTCCCGATGGATCTTCGCACCGGTATCGACGAGGGCGGAGGTATGAATGCTCATTCCGGGAGGGTCGCCCCGGATTTGGGGGCGGGCGCGGATTCGTTTCCGTCCCCTTCGAGCGCCCGGCCCAGTTTTCCCCTTCCGGAAGCGCGAAGGAAATCGAGGAGCGTCCGGATCTCCCCGTTCGATCCCGATTCCTTTTCGACGGAAGAGAGGATCTCCGTGGTGGGCCCGTCCGAACGCCAGATCTTCCGGTAGGCGTCCCGGAGCAGGTTGATCGACTCCGCGGAAATTCCCCGGCGCCGCAGGCCGATGCTGTTCAACCCGCGCACCTCCCCGTTGAGACCCTGCGTGATCATGAAGGGGGGGGCGTCCTGGTTGATCCGGGACATCCCGCCGATGAAGGCGTGCTGTCCCACGGTGACGAAGTGATGGACCATCACGTTGCCGGAGAGGATCGCCCATTTCTCGATCTTGATGTGACCCGCCAGCAGGCAGGTGTTCGCGAGGATGCAGTGGTCCTCGATGATCGTGTCGTGCGCGATGTGGGAACAGGCCATCAGGTAGTTCCGGTCCCCGATGACCGTCCTGCCCCTGTCCGCCTCGGTTCCCTTGTTGACCGTGCAGTTCTCGCGGAAGATGTTGTGGTTGCCGATGATCGTCTCCGAGTTCTCCCCACGGTACTTCAGATCCTGCGGGTCCCCCCCGATGACGGAGAAGGGGTGAAACCGGTTCCGTTCCCCGATGATCGTCTTTCCGAGAAGGGTCACGCTGTTGAGCAGTTCGTTGCCGGGACCGAGGGTCACTTCCGGACCGACGTAGCAGAACGGCCCGACCACGACGTCGTCGGCGAGTTTCGCGCCCTTTTCGACTATGGCGGACGGGTGAATCATTGCTTGTCCATGATCATGAACTTCATCGTCGCTTCGGCCGCGGTCGCTCCCTCCACCGTCGCACGGGCGTGGACCTCCCCGGTCCTTGATTTCAACTTGATCGTCTTCACCTCGATGCGGAGCTGGTCCCCGGGGACGACGCTCTTGCGCAGTTTCACGCCGTCGAGCGAGAGGAGGACGGCGATCTTCGACTGGTTGTCCGCCTTCCGCATCAGGAGGACGCCCGCGAGTTGGGCCATCGCCTCGATCTGGAGAACGCCCGGCATGATCGGTTCCCCGGGGAAGTGGCCCTGGAAATAGGGCTCGTTGAAGGTGACGTTCTTGATCCCGACCGCCCTCCGGTAGCCCTCCATCTCGATGACCTTGTCGATGAGCAGGAAGGGGTACCGGTGGGGAAGAATCTTCGTGATCTCGCGGAGGTCGAGGAGCGTCTCCTTCTTCCGGCCGCTCTCTTCCTTCCGGAGCGTTTCTGCGATCTTGCGGACCAGCTGGATATTGAGGCTGTGGCCCGATTTCGTGGCGACGACGTGTCCCTGGATGGCCCCTCCGAGGGTGGCGAGGTCGCCGACCAGGTCGAGAATCTTGTGGCGGACCGGCTCGTCCGGCCAGCGAAGTTCCGTGTCGATCGGTCCGTCGGGACCGAAGACGACCGCGGTTTCGGTCGATCCTCCTCCGCCCAGTCCCTGGTCGAGCAGTTCCTTCGCCTCGCTCTCCAGGCAGAAGGTGCGCGCCCGCGAGACCTCTTTTCGGTAGACCGAGTCGCTGAACTCGACGCTGAGATGCTGCCGGCCCAGGGGCGTCCCGGGATAGCTCAGCGAGTAGGAGACGGTGAGCGCGGAACCGCCCGGGAGGGCGACCACCGAGGAGTCCTTCTCGGTGACCGATATGGGCTCCCTGATCGTAAAAATCCGCCGGGATTCCGGCAGTTCCACGATGGAGGCGTTCTCGATCATCTCCGCGAACGCGTCACTGCACCCGTCCGGGTTGGGCACCTCCTGCGCGGAAAGATCGATCTCGATATTGTCGATCCCGAGGCCGCCGATCGCGCTCATCAGGTGTTCGATGGTGTCGACCTCCACCCCTTCCTCGTTGACCAGTCCGACCGAGCGGAGTTTGTCCGTCACCGACTCGGGATGGACCGGGATGCGGGGGGCGTTGGGAAGGTCCGTGCGGACGAAGGCGATTCCCGAGTCCGCCGGGGCTGGGCGGAGACGGAGGCGGACCGGAATTCCGCTGAAGAGCCCTTTCCCCTCCAGTTCGACCGGGTTCCGGATCGTCCGCTGGTTACTCTTCATTCCGTGCCCTGACTATCTTTCTCAATTCCCTGAGTTCCCGTGCCATTTCCGGAAGTCTTCTCAGCGCGGCGAGTTCGCGCATGAAGGCGGCGTGCGGGATGGCGTGCCGTCCGCTGTAAATCACGCCCGGGGCGCAATCTTTCGTGATTCCCGATTGTCCCGTCAGGATGGAACCCGCCCCCATCACGAGATGGCCGACCACGGCGGCCTGTCCGCCGAGCATTACGTTATTTTCGAGGGTGGCGCTTCCCGCGACGCCCGCCTGTGCCGCCATGAGGCAGTCTTCTCCCACGTGGACATTATGGGCGATCTGCACAAGGTTGTCGATCTTGGATCCTCTTTTCACTACGGTCCGGTCCATGCGGGCCCGGTCTATCGTGCAATTGGCGCCGATTTCGACGTCGTCCCCGATCACGACGATGCCGATCTGCGCGATTTTCTCGTGTTTCCCCCCCACCGTGGCGAAGCCGAACCCGTCGCTTCCGACGACGACTCCGCTGTGGAGAATCACGTTCGCCCCGATTTCACACCGGTGAAGGATCGTGACGCGCGGATGGAGGAGGCAACCGGGACCGATTTTCACGCCTTCCCCGACATATCCCTGCGGGAAGATGACGGTGTCGTCTCCGATCACCGCGTCCTTCTCCACGACTGTGAGCGGGCCGATGGCCACATTTTCCCCGATCCGGGAGCCGGCCGCCACCACCGCGGTCGGATGAATGCCGACGGCGGGCGGAGCGGGCGGTCTGGCGAAGAGATGCGAGATCCGCGCCAGAGCGTGGTTGGCATCCTTCACCCCGATGGTGGGGAGGGACGTCTCCGCCTTGATCCCCTCCTGGAGCAGGAGCGCGGACGCCTTTGTTTCCCCGACGAGCGGAGCGTACCTCTCCTGCGAGAGGAAGGTGAGTTCCCCTTTCCGCGCCTCCCGGAGTCCCGCGATGGCGGAGATTTCGAGGGCTCCTTCTCCCCGGAGTTCTCCCCCCACGAGGTCCGCGATTTCTTTCAGTGTCGCCATGCCGGCCTACTTTTTCTCCTTCGCCTTCTGCTTCAGGTATTCCTGGTTCAGGAGATCCACGATGTCGTCCGTGACGTCGATCGTTCCCGCATGGTAGAGGATGACCCGGCTGGAAATCCGCTGGGAGATCGACCGGAGGTCGTCGTCGTCCAGTTGCGGCTCCTCGACGCGCAGGATGAGGTCGAACCCCTTCTCCTTCGCGTACAGTTCCACCACGCGGCAGATCTCGTTGTAGACGTCCACCTGGAGGCCGACGAGACGGCCGAGGTACTGCTGTTTGCCGTACTTCCTCTTGAATTCGAGTTCCGCCTCGGCATGCTTCAACTCGTTCGCGTTGTCCCAGTAGGACTTCAACTCCGGGGTGAGCCCTTCGAGTTTCATCCGCAGGGTGTTGATCTTCTCCTGGGTTTTCTTGATGCCCTTGGCATATTCCGCGGCGAGCACCTGGAGTTCCGTGTCGAGCGCCGCGATCCGCTCGTACCGGTCCTTGTCGAAGCAGTGCTTCAGGTTGACGACGCCGATCTTGAGGGGCTTCGCCTCTTTCGGGGCGTCCTGGAGGCAGGGCGCCATGAGGGTCAGCAGAAGTGTCAGAACCGTGTTCATAATCGCTCCTAGAATATTCGTCCAATGTCAAACGTGATCGTTTCCCGTTCGTCCTCGTCCTCGTACGTGAGGGGAAACCCGAAGTCCAGGGAAATGGGAATGTTCGAGAGTTGCGGAATCATGAAACGGATTCCAAACCCCACCGTGTTCCGGAATCCGGTGGTCGACAACCCGTGAAGGTCGCTCGCCAGGTTCGCGATGTCGTAGAAGACCGCCCCCCTCATGAAACTCACGAAGATGGGGAAGGTGTATTCCACGCTTCCGAAGATGTAGGCGTTTCCCCCGACCGGATCGCCGTTCTCCTGCTGTCCCATTCCGCGGAACTCGAATCCGCGGATCGAGCCGCGGCCGCCCGCGAAAAACTTTTCAAAGATGGGGACGGAGGCGTTCCGGCGACGGGGAACCGCCCATCCGAAGGTGAAATGGATCCGGAGAATGTGTTTCAGTCCCGATTTCGTCTCGAAAATCCCGTAGTAGAAGTCGGAATCGAACCGGACCTTGTTGTAGTCGAAATCACCGGGGAGATTCTGGCCCGCGTACTCGGCGGCCAGGACGATGCGCGTCCCCCTGGAAGGGAACATCCGGCTGTCGCGGGTGTCGAAAACGAGGGAGGGCTCGATCGCCACCAGGAGGTTCGTCCCCTCGAGATTGACCACCTCCGCGGGAGCGTCGGCGTCGAGGTCGTGCATGTCGATCTGGAACGTGGTGAACCGGAGTTCAAACCGGAAGGGATCGAGGTTCTTCGTAAGGGAGAAGGAGCCCCCGGTGCGGTGTTCGTCCCACGATTCCCGGGAGGTCTCGATGTCGTACCCTTGCACGCCGAATCCCACCTCGTACCCGAGGAAGTAGGGTTCCCGGAAATCGACGGAGAAACTCTGCCGCTGGGCCGCGGGGGTGTAGCGGATCCGGAAGTACTGGCCGCCCCCGGCGAGCCCGGTCCCGTCGATCATGTCCTTCATGCTCTTGGGGAGGTCGGTGATGTCGAAGTTGCGCTGGGTGAATTCGATGATGCCCATGATTCCGTACGAGGAACTGAACCCGGCGGCGAAGCGGAGGTTGCCCGTCGAGCCCTCCTCGACGTTGATCAGGAGGTCCCGCGTCGCCGGATCGTCCGATTCGATTTCCTGGCTGGTCACGCCCCTGCGGGGGTCGCGTGGGTCCTTTCCGAACCAGCCCGTGCCTCGCAGGTGGGTGAGCGCGCGGGAGAGGCTGATCGTGTTGAATTCCTCCCCGGGGACGAACTCCTTCCGGGTGAGTTCCCTCCGGATCACGTCCTCGCGCGTTTTCGTGTTGCCCTGGATGGCGATCCTTCCGATGTAGACCTTCTTGTTTTCCCGAATGTCGATCAGGAGATCGAGCTCGGAACCGATGCGGGAGAGGATTTCCTTCGCGTTGATCTCCGCCTGGACGTAGGCGCGCTCTCCGTACCTGTTCCGGATCTTTTGAACGTCCTTCGAGATCGTCGAGCGCGAGTAGTTTTCGCCCGGGCGGGAACTCATCCAGTTCCGGATTTCCTCTTCCGGATAGATCGTGTTCCCCCGGATCAGGATGTTGCGGATGCGGTACCGGGGGCCCTCGTCGATGTGGTAGCGGATTCGGACGGAGGTCTTGGTTTCGTTGTAGACGACCTCTTCCACGAAAATCCTGGGCCGGGGTTTCGGGGTGTGGATGTCGAGCCATCCTTCGAGGGAATAGAAGAGCATCAGGCGCTGGATGTCCTGCTCGAGGTTCTTTTCCAGGAAGGGCTTTTTCCCCAGGGGAATGAAGAGAAGCGCCTCGTTTTCCTTCGTGATGATCTTCTTCTTCAGTTCCGAGTCGGAGAAACTCTGGTTCCCGGAAAATTCGATCCGCTCCACGGTGACGCGCGGCCCCTCCTGGATGCGCCAGAGAAGGGAGACCCCCGTGCGGGTCGTTTTCAGTTCCTCCTTCAGGCGGAAGAAGGGGTAGCCCTTGGAGATGTACATCTCCGTGATCGTCTGGTTGTCCAGTTTCAGGAGGTAGGGATTGAGGTACCCCCCGGCCGCGAGGCGTACCGCGACCTCCAGTTCGGTTGTTTTGTAGACGGTATGACCGTCGAAGAGGACCCGGTCGACGAACGCGTATTCGACCACCCGGATCGTGAGGTGCAGGCGGTCCTGCACCACGGAAACGTCGACCTGGACTTCGTTGAAGAGCCCCGACTTGTCCAGTTTCCGGCGGTCCTGAATCTTTTTTCCCTGGGTGTACACCTGGCCGGGGCGCGCGTTCAGGAGGGACTTGAAATTTTCGAACCGGTGAAGGCGAAACCCCTCCCCGCGGACCCGCTCGATGGATTTTCCCTCCCACTCCTCCTGCGCGTGCAGGGGGACCGGGGAGAGCAGAACCAACAGGAACATGGAACAGATCGACTTCATCGTGCAAATAGATCCAAAATTACTGAAAACGGGGCTGGAGCTGGCTGGATCGCCCCTGAGTTGCGGAAGGATAACAGACCTCCCGGGCCGATTTCAAGCTTTGGGGGCGGGGGGAAATCCCAAAGCCCAAGGCGGGGACCCGCAACCAAAAGGGCGGGGAGAGGATTCAGAAGCCGGAATTCAGGATTCTCAGGCCAGGCCCCGTTTGTCCGCGGATTTGATTCAAAAACAGGACCACTTCCAGGACGGAAATCACATGCCCATCCCATATAAATTTGCGGTTTCGGGATATTTTTGGGATTTTGTTTTTGGAATTTCCCATTTACTTGTTCAAGGTGATATTCATGGCGTCGGTGAGGGGTTTGAGGCTCTTCATCAAATCGGAAAACTGCCCAGGCGTCAGGCTCTCCTGTCCGTCGCAGAGGGCGGCTTCCGGGTCGTGATGGACCTCCACGATGATCCCGTCGGCGCCCACGGCGACCGCGGCGCGGGCGAGGGCGCTGACGTAGTCGCGCACCCCGGCGGCGTGGCTCGGATCGATCAGGATCGGCAGGTGGGAGAGCTTCTTGATGACCGGAACGGCGGAGATGTCGAGCGTGTTCCGGGTCGCTTTCTCGAACGTGCGGATGCCCCGTTCGCAGAGAATCACGTTGGGGTTTCCCCGCGAGAGGATGTACTCGGCGGAGAGCAGCATCTCCTCGATGGTGGAGGACATGCCCCTCTTCAGCAGGACCGGTTTTTCCTGCCGTCCCACCGCGTCGAGCAGGTTGAAGTTCTGCATGTTGCGCGCGCCGATCTGAAGCACGTCCGCGTGGCGGTAGACGTCGGGGACGTCCTCGACGCTGACGACCTCGGTGACGATCGGAAGTCCGGTCTCCCTCCGCGCCTCGGCGAGGATTTCCAGCCCCTTCTCCCCGAGTCCCTGGAAGCTGTAGGGGGAGGTGCGCGGCTTGAACGCGCCGCCCCGGAGGAGGACCGCGCCCGAATCGCGAACGTGTTTCGCCGTGGTGACGGTCTGTTCGAGGGATTCCACGGCGCACGGACCGGCGATGACGGTAAACGAGCCCTCTCCGACGGTGACCGACTTGATCCTGACCAGGGTGTCGGTCGCCTGGAAATCCCGGCTGGCCATCTTGAACGGCTTCTGCACGGGGACGACGCGGTCGACCTCCTCCATCGAGGCGAAGATCGCGGGGTCGAGTTTCTGTTCGTCCCCGATGACGCCGATGACGGTCGCCTCTTCCCCCTTGGAAAGGTGTGGGTGGAATCCGTGGGTCTCGATCGTCTTGAGAACCCGGCTGACGGCGGTCATGTCCGCGGCCGGTTTCATCACGATCATCATCGCTTTTTTCTGGCGGATCCTCGTGTATTCGACGGGTTCGGACGGGTTCTCTTCCGCCCGGTGGGGGTCCGTGAATTCCTGGCCAAATCCGGTCGCAGGCACGATGTCTCTCCTAAATACTGGTGACGGATCCGATCCTGGGGAAGGGTTGTGTTCACGAGGAGGAGAATGCGGATCACCCGCTTCATCCCTCCCTTCACGTCCAGTTCCTGGTTGCACATCATCGGCACTTCGGTCCACCCGAGGTCGCGCGCGGCATGGGCGGGGAAGTCGGCGGTCAGGTCGGGCGTGGCGGTGAAGAGGGCCGCGGCGATATCCTTCGGGTCGATCCCGTTCTCCCCGACGAGCGCCCGGAGCAGTTCCTGTGTGGACGCCCGTATTTCGTCGCCGGAGTTTCGGCGAAGATCAATCGCGCCGCGGATTCCGCGCATCGGCATTTCCGGTCCCCCGCAATTCATTCAGTGTCAGAACAGGGTTTTCGGACGTGACGAGATGTTCCCCGATCAGCGCCGCGTCCACGTGGCCCGCCCGGAGGAGAACCATGTCCTCCCGGTCCGAAATTCCGCTCTCGCTTACCGTGAGGATCCCCCCGGGAATCGAGTCGCGGAGGCGAAGGGTGGTCTCCATGCGCACCTCCAACGTGTCGAGATCGCGATTGTTGATCCCGATGATGGTCGCTTTCGCGTCCAGGGCCTGGTCGAGTTCCTTATCGTCGTGCACTTCGACGAGGGCGGGAAGGCCCGTTTCCTCCTTCGCCATCGCCACGTAGTCGGCGAGTTGCCCGGGTTCCAGGATCCGCACGATCAGCAGGATCGCGTCCGCGCCCCGGACGCGCGATTCCCAGAGCTGGTACTCGTCGATCAGGAAGTCTTTCCGCAGGACCGGAAGGGAGACGGCGGCCCGTGCCGCGGCCAGGTCGTCGAAGGATCCGTGGAAGAATTTCTCGTCCGTCAGGACGGAGATCGCCCGGGCTCCGCCTTCCTCGTACTGTTTCGCGAACGACGCCGGGGAGAGGTTCTCGATGAGCGGTCCCGTGCGGGGCGAGGCCCGCTTGATTTCGGCGATGATCGAGACTTCCCCTTCGGTACGGAGGGCGGACTCGAACTCGCGCAGGGGAGGAGAACTCCGCGCTTCCGAACGGAGGTCCGCGAGGGACCGCTTCGCCCGAGCCTCTTTCAATTCCAGTCGCTTTCGTCGGACGATGGAATCGAGGATCATTTCGGGGTCATCTCGAGAAAATTCTGCAGGAGAGCCTTTCCCGTCCGGGTCATGATGCTTTCGGGATGAAACTGCACCCCTTCCACGGGGTGTTCCCGGTGGCGCAGGCCCATCACCTCGCCCTCCGAGGTGTGCGCGGTGATCTCCAGTTCGTCCGGGACCGAGTCCGGGTCGACGATCAGGGAGTGGTAGCGGGTCGCCTCGATCGGGTTGGGGAGCGTGCGGAAGAGGCCTTTCCCGTCGTGGTATACGCGCGACACTTTCCCGTGCACCATTCTTGGCGCGGGGCCGACGGTTCCGCCGAAGGTCTGCCCGATCGACTGGTGACCGAGGCAGACCCCGAGGATCGGGATCTTTCCGAGGAAGGCGCGGGTCAGGTCTGCGCAGATTTCGGCGGTGCGGGGGTGTCCCGGTCCCGGGCTGAAAACCAGGTGGGAGGGGTTCCGTTTTTCCGCTTCCGCCACGCTGATCCGGTCGTTCCGGTGGACGGAAATCTTCGCCCCCAGTTCCCCGAAGTACTGGACGAGGTTGTAGGTGAAGGAGTCGTAGTTGTCGATGAGGAGAAGGTTCTGCATGGCCCTAAAACCCCTCCTCGGCGCGGACGATCGCCTGTTTCAACGCCGCCATCTTGTCGTTCGTTTCTTTCCATTCCTTCGCGGGATCGCTGTCCGCCACGATACCGGCGCCGGCCTGGAGGTAGGCGGTGCGGCCCTTGATGACGATCGTCCGGATGGTGATACACATGTCCATGTTCCCGGAGAGGGAAAAGTAGCCGACGGTTCCGGCATAGGGGCCCCGCCGGTGTTCTTCCAGTTCCTCGATAACCTCCATGGCGCGGATCTTGGGCGCGCCGGTGACCGTGCCCGCGGGGAAGGACTTCGCGAGAAGGCTGAACTGGTCCCCGGTCTTGTCGAGGGTTCCGGTCACCTGGGAGACGATGTGCATCACGTGGGAGTATCGTTCAACCGTGAAGAGGTCGGAACATCGGATGGAACCGTATTCACAGCACCGGCCCAGGTCGTTCCGGGCGAGGTCGACGAGCATCAGGTGCTCGGCCCTCTCCTTTTCGTCCTCGAGCAGTTCTTTCTGCAGGGTGTCATCCTCCGCGGGCGTCGCTCCGCGCGGCCGGGTTCCCGCGATCGGTCGAAGCAGGGCGCGGCCGTCCGTGAGCTTGCTCTGTACCTCCGGGGAGGATCCGACGAGTTGGTGGTCGTCGAAGTCGAGGAAGTACATGTAGGGTGAGGGATTCAGGATGCGCAACGCGCGGTAGACCAGGAAAGGGTCGACCTCGATCTCGCCCTGCGTGCACTGGGAGAGGACGACCTGGTAGACGTCGCCCGACCGGATGTACTCCTTCGCCCGGCCGACCGCGACGCTGAATTCTTCTTCCGTATGGTTGGAGACGAACTCCGCCCGTTTCTTCGCGGGATGCGGGTGGGTCCATTCGCGGGGCAGGGGGGCGCGGATCCACTCCTGGATCTCGTCGAGTCTCTTTTCCGGGTCCTCCTGCCGAACCGTGACCAGGAGCATGTTCCGCTTCAGGTGATCGAAGATGACCATCGATCCGGTCAGGAATAGGTTCAGCGTGGGGAGCCCGATCGGATCTTCGAGGGTGGAGGGAAGTTTTTCGAGTTCGCGGACGAAATCGTACCCGATGTAGCCGACCGCGCCCCCGAGAAGTCCGGGAAGGTTATGGTTTTCCGGACGGAGGGCCAGGGGGCTCATCAGTTCGCGGATCAGCGCGAGGGGATCCTTCCCTTTCAGCGCGATCGTGTGGGAAGCCCCGTTTTCCTCGACGACGAGATCTCTCCCGACCATGCGAATGTTCTTGAGGGCGTCGAGCCCGATGAAGGAAAAACGGCCGATCGATTCCCCGGTTTCCACCGATTCGAGGAGAAACCGGGCTCCGTGGCCCTTGAGCTTGATAAAAGCGGCGACGGGGGTTTCGAGATCCGCGGGGATTTCCCGGACTGTCGGACGCAGTTCAAGCCTGATCGAGGTCACCGACGTTCTCCAAAAGGGGATCGTATTCTCTTTCCGGTCCGAAACCGGGTCAAGGAGAATATCTCGGATGCGGGTTCCTTGACAGTCCCGGAACGGCTCCCTAGAATCCTCCCTATGCCCGCCTCTCAGCAGAAGCCTTTCGATCCCTACCCGTTCAAGTTCAAGGAGATCTTCCAGAAAACAATCTGGGGCGGGACGGACCTGAAGAAAGTTCTTGGGAAGAAGTGCCCCGCGAAAACGGGGGAGTCCTGGGAACTCTCCTTCCGCGAGAATAACGTCAGCGTGGTCGCCAAAGGGGCGTACAAGGGGAAGAAGATCACCGACCTGGTGAAAAGCTGGGGAAAGGAGATCCTCGGGGACGACCACAGCATGCGGTTCATGAAGGGGTTCCCTCTCCTGGTCAAGTTTCTCGGAATGCGAGAACGGATGTCCCTGCAGGTACACCCTTCGGACGAGTTCGCCCAGCGGTACGAGATGGACGGCACCGGGAAGATGGAGGCGTGGTATATCCTGCACGCGCCGAAGGACTCCCGCGTCATCCGGGGGGTTCTGCCCGGGACGACCGTGGCGGAGTTCCAGGAAGCGCTCGACGGGGGCAGGATCGAGCAATGCCTGAACGTCATGGAGGTCAATCAGGGGGACGTGATTTTCATTCCCCCGGGGACGATCCACACGGCGTACGGCGGGGTGGTCGTGCTGGAAGTTCAGCAGAATTCCGACCATACCTACCGGATGACCGACTGGGATCGCAAGGGATTCGACGGAAAGCCGCGCGCGCTGGACGTTGAAAAGGCGCTCAGCATGACCGACTTTTACTCGATGGGCGTTTCCAAGTACAAGCCCTCGCGGATGGCCGCCTATTCCTACAAACGGATGCTTCTCCTGAAGTGCGAGAAGTTCACCCTCGAGTCGATCCAGATGAAGCGCGGCCGGGTAACGATCGAGGCGGACCGCGCGCGGTTCCGGATTTACACCGTCGTTTCGGGCCGGGGAAAGTTCCTGTACGGCTCCAAGAAGAAGACCGACCTGGCGTGGCGCAAGGGGGAGACCTTCCTCGTGCCGGCGCACCTGGGCGAGTTTGACATTTCCTCCCCCGCCGCCGCGGAGATCGTGGTCAGTTACGTGGAATAGGCCCCGCCTCAGGGCTTTAACCGGATCGTCGTCTCCACCCGGTTTTTACCCGACTCTTTGGCCTTGTAGAGAGCCTTGTCCGCGGCCGCGATGAATTCCGTAAGGGTCTGTTTCGGTTCGTAACTGGCGGCTCCCATGCTGACTTGGACCTTCACCTTTTTCCCCTCGTAGACGAACTCTTCTTCCCGCAATACGGCGAAGAGGCGGTGGCTCACGGCGAGAACGCCGATCGGTTTCGTTTCGGGAAGAATCACGGCCACCTCGTCTCCCCCGTAGCGGGCGGGCAGATCCTCCTGGCGGAGGGCTCTCCGGATGCGCTTGGAGAGTTCGATCAGGATCGCGTCTCCGCCGGGATGGCCGAGGGTGTCGTTGATCTTCTTGAAATGGTCGACGTCGAGCATGATCAGCCCGAGGGGACGGGCATACCGCGAGGAACGGTGAATTTCGTTCTGGAGCATCTCGTGGAAACACCGGTAGTTCAACAGGCCGGTCATCCCGTCGGTGCGCGCTTGGTCCTGCATTTCGGCGAAAAGATGGCAGTTCCGGATGGCGAGTGCGAGCACCTGGCCGATCTGTTCGACGATCGGAAGGTCGTTCATCGCGTCGAAGACGCTGTTGTCCTCCTTGTCCGCCAGGTTCAGGACGCCGACGACGTAGTTGCCCGCCAAAAGGGGGATGCTGATACAGGATCCGCTCCGGATATTTTCAGAATGCGCCTGGTCCAGTTTTTTTCCGGTGGCCTTTTCGTATTCCTCCATGCTGATGATGTGGACCGGCTTGCGCGAGGCGTACGCGGTTCCCATCACCGAGTCGAGCTGCTCCCGGATCGGGATCCTCTCAGGGAGTTTTCCCGGGTGGTTCCGCGCGTGGAGGACCAGTTCGTCGTTCTGGTAGTCGTACAGGTAGAGCGAACAGAAACGCGCGGTGAGGATCCGGGGAATTTTCTCGACCGCGACGTGGGCGATCTGTTCCAGGTCGAGCGAATTGAGCTCGTGGCTGACGCGGTTCATCATCGTCAGCCGTTCGGAATCGCGACTGAGTTGCGCCCGGTTGTGTTCCAGAACGGCCAGGTTCTCGCGAAGCTGTTCGTTGTCGGCCTGGAGTTCCTCTCGGGTCGGTTTTTCGGGCTTCGCCATCCACACTCCACGGAAAAGACCGCCCGATTCTATTCCGCCCACCTCCGAAGGGTCAAGGTCCGAATCCCCGCCAGCGCCAGGAGGGCGAGGAGCGCTTCCAGGCCGACAAGGCCGCAACCGCCGCCACCGCCACCGCCTCCGCCGGAGGGGGGAGGTTCGACCGGGGGAGCCGGGGTATTCGCGGCCAGGTGGGTGTTCGCGAAGGCGCCGAGGTTCACCCGGTCGCCGTTGTCCTCCTGTTCCCGTGAATAGGATTCGTTCTCTCCCACGACGTTGCTCCCCGCGTCCACCGTCCTCGAGGAGGGCAGGATCGTGTAATCGTCGAGAGACTCGTTCATGAAAAGGGGCTCGAACGAGACGTTGCCCGTCCCGGTGACGGTGTTTGCGTAGTTGGTGGAGTTCCCGTAGACGTCGGTGAAGCCGACCACCACCGTCATCGCCGTGTCGAGGTCGAGCCCGGTCGCGTTGCCCGAGACGATGTTGTTCCGGACCGTCGTATCGACCTCCGAGAGGATGCCCGTCCCGGAGTTGTTCACCATCGTGCAATTGATCGCCTCCAGGAGCCCGGTCGTCGTGCCGGTCTGGACCGCGTTCCCGGCGATCGAGTGGATCAAGACGTTCTCGAGACGCACGCCGGCGTTCCCCGAATCGACGCCCGCCGTCCCGGTGCCGGTCAGGGCGATGTTGGAGATCGTCGACTTGTCGCTTCCCGCCCAGGTTCCCGTCACGGTGAC
>PVBE011566209.1_pt1 | contig 67287 bp, 64 predicted proteins | sample 1631181 | NCBI WGS metagenome assembly PVBE01 (sample SAMN08397723, study PRJNA350692) | Marine metagenome, whole genome shotgun sequencing project. | isolation source: water | place: Pacific Ocean | collected 2012-04
AGGAATCCACCTCATAGACATCCTCGGATTTGACTCTGGCGTTTGTCATATGCTCACAGAGTTCTACAACGACATGCACACCATTATTCTCTTGGCCGGGTAAAACGCGCTGCCAAGAAACGCAACGACATTGCCCACGGATTATGGTTCGGAGACGCGGCACAAGAGGGCATGGAAATATGGCGTCATGCGATCAAGAAGACTTACGAAAGCGGCATCGAATATTCGAAGACTGATCTAGCGAAAGCACGCGACCAGATCAAGGCCCTAAGTATCGATCTCTACTATCTCGCTTACCCACAATGGCGCCGCAAAAACTGGCGCCATCTTTAGGGTGATCGTGACAGCATCACCGTAAAAATCCCGGCGACAACCTCATCATTGGTCGTTGAGCTTTCGGGGAACTCGTCTCCCGCCAGCGCGGACCAAGCCCAGACCCCCGCCTCGATCGTCTCGGGCGTGATTTCGATATCTGTGGGCTGAAGCGATTCGTCAGTCAAGTATATAATCGCGGCCCCTATCGTTCCGAACATACTGTGAACACAGGCCCTTTTTCGCCCGCGAAACAGAGGGTTGACATGTTTGGGCCGATGTGAGAACAAATCGTGTACACGGGTCCGCGTTGCATGCCGGCCACCCGTATGGAATAAAGGGGAAACGCCATGGCTGAGACCGCACTGCGCTTGGTGGACAAGGACACAATGGACAAGAACAAGGCGCTGGATGCCGCCGTCGGCCAGATCGAACGCGCGTTCGGCAAGGGCTCGATCATGCGCCTCGGTCAGAACGAGATCGCCGTCGACATCGCATCGATCTCCAGCGGTTCGATCGGGCTCGACATCGCGCTTGGCATCGGCGGGCTGCCGCGCGGGCGGGTCGTCGAGATCTACGGGCCCGAAAGCTCCGGCAAGACGACGCTCGCGCTCCAAGTGGTCGCCGAGGCCCAGAAGACGGGCGGCACCTGCGCCTTCGTCGACGCCGAGCACGCCCTGGATCCGTCCTATGCGCACAAGCTGGGCGTCAACCTCGACGAGCTTCTGATCTCGCAGCCCGACACCGGCGAGCAGGCCCTCGAGATCGCCGACACCTTGGTGCGTTCGGGCGCCGTCGAAGTCTTGGTGATCGACAGCGTCGCGGCCCTGGTGCCGCGCGCCGAGCTCGAGGGCGAGATGGGCGACACCCACGTCGGCCTCCAGGCCCGGCTCATGAGCCAGGCGTTGCGCAAGCTCACCTCGTCGGTGGCGCGCTCGAACTGCATGATCATCTTCATCAACCAGATCCGCATGAAGATCGGCGTAATGTTCGGCAGTCCCGAGACCACGTCGGGGGGCAACGCGCTTAAGTTCTATGCCTCGGTGCGCTTGGACATCCGCCGCATCGGCGCCATCAAGAACGGCGACGAGGTGGTGGGCAACCAGACCCGGGTCAAGGTGGTGAAGAACAAGGTGGCGCCGCCCTTCAAGATCGTCGAGTTCGACATCATGTACGGTGAAGGTATCTCCAAGGCTGGCGAGCTTATCGACCTGGGCGTCAAGGCCGGCGTCGTCGAGAAATCGGGCTCGTGGTTCTCCTACGATTCCGAGCGCATCGGCCAGGGCCGCGAGAACGCCAAGCAATACTTGAAGGAGCACACCGACGTCGCGGACCGCATCGAGCTCGCGATCCGCACCAACGCGGGCCTCGTTTCGGAAGCCATGATGGTGCGCGCGGACGACGAGACGGCCGACGCGGACGCGGACGCGCTCGGTCCCGACGATCCGCCCGCCCGCGCGGTCGAGTAGGCGCGGGGAATTTACCGCGCCGGGCCGCCCGCAGGCCCACGGGGGTGTTCGAGGCCGGCCCGTAGCTAACTATGGGGCGTCGGAGGCCGAATTGAGATCGGCCCGGCACAGCCCCATCTCGCAAAGCCGCAATCCCAGGCCGAACGGGCGCGCGTAGGCGGTGACGCATCCGGTTCTCGAAAACGGCGCGTGGCCGGGTGTCCTCGCGGGCGCCGGTGCCGGTCCGTTCGCACTTCGATCTCTTGCGCTCGAATCTCTGGCGCCCGCCCTGGGCGCCCCGCCTGTATTTCCCGAAGCCCCGCGCCTATATTGCTGCGATGACCGCGACCAACGACATCCGCCACGCGTTTCTCGACTATTTCCGGGCGAACGGCCACGAGGTGGTCGCCTCGAGCCCGCTGGTGCCGCGCAACGACCCGACGCTGATGTTCGCCAACTCGGGCATGGTGCAGTTCAAGAACGTCTTCACCGGCGCCGAGAAGCGCAACTACACGCGTGCCGCCACCGCCCAGAAGTGCGTGCGCGCCGGCGGCAAGCACAACGACCTGGAAAACGTGGGCCACACCGCCCGCCACCACACGTTTTTCGAGATGCTCGGCAACTTCTCCTTCGGCGACTACTTCAAGGACGTCGCCATCGAGCTCGCCTGGAACCTGGTCACCAAGGAATTCGGCCTGCCCCCGGACCGCCTTTTGGTCACCGTGTTCGCCGACGACGACGAGGCCCACGCGCATTGGCGGAAGATCGCGGGGCTGCCCGACGACCGGGTGCTTCGCATCGCCACCGCCGATAACTTCTGGTCCATGGGCGAGACCGGGCCGTGCGGCCCGTGCTCGGAGATCTTTTACGACCACGGCCCCCACCTTCCCGGCGGCCCGCCCGGAAGCGCGGACGCGGAAGGCGACCGCTTCATCGAGATATGGAACCTGGTCTTCATGCAGTTCGAGCAGCTTGGGCCGGACGAACGCGCGGCGCTGCCTAGGCCCTCGATCGACACCGGCATGGGGCTCGAGCGCATCGCCGCCGTCCTTCAGGGCACCCACGACAACTACGCAATCGACATCTTCACCGACCTGGTCGAGGCGTCGGCCCACGCGACCAGCACCGAGGCCCACGGGCCCCACGCGGTTTCGCACCGGGTCATCGCGGACCATATGCGCGCGAGCGGCTTCCTCATCGCCGACGGGGTGCTGCCCTCGAACGAGGGGCGCGGCTACGTGCTGCGCCGCATCATGCGCCGGGCCATGCGCCACGCGGAGATGATCGGCGTCGCCGAGCCGATTCTGTGGCGCCTGGTGCCGACGCTGGTCAATGCCATGGGCGTCGCGTATCCCGAGCTGCGCCGCGCGGAAGCCTTGATCACCGAGACCCTGAAGCTCGAAGAAGGCCGCTTCCAGGACATGCTCGGCAGGGGCCTCAAGATCCTGGACGAGGCGGCCGGCGGGCTCGCGCCCGGAACCGAGCTTTCCGGCGAGGTGGCCTTCAAGCTGTACGATACATATGGCTTCCCGTTGGATTTGACCCAGGACGCGCTCAAGGCGAAGAACCTTGGCGTCGACGTCGACGCGTTCAACGCCTCCATGGCGAAGAGCCGCGCCGAGGCCCGCAAAAGCTGGACCGGTTCGGGCGAGGACGCGACCGAGACGGTCTGGTTCGACGTCCGCGAGTCCGTGGGCGCAACCGAATTCCTGGGCTACCAGACCGAGACCGCGGAAGCGAGCATCACGGCGATCGTGAAAGGGGGCGAACGCGTGGCCGAGGCCGGCACCGGAGACGAAGTGGCGGTCATCGTCAACCAGACTCCCTTCTACGCCGAATCCGGCGGCCAGATGGGCGACGCCGGCGCGATCGTGGGCGCGGACGCAGCCCATGCGAAGGTCTCGGACACCCAGAAGCGCGCCGGCGATGTGTTCGCCCATGTCGCACGGATCGAGGCCGGAGTTTTGCGCGTCGGCGACGATGTGCGCATGACCGTGGACGGGCCGCGAAGGGCGCGGCTGAGGGCCAACCATTCGGCGACCCATCTCCTGCACGCGGCGCTCAGGAGCCGTCTCGGCGAGCACGTGGTCCAGAAGGGCTCTCTCGTGGCCCCCGACCGGCTGCGCTTCGATATCAGCCACCTCAAGGCGGTCACCGCCGAAGAGCTGGCCGCCGTCGAGGCGGATGTGAACGCGCAGATTCGCCGCAACGCCGAGATCGCCACCCACCTGATGGATGCCGATGAGGCCGTTCGCGCGGGCGCGCTCGCGCTCTTCGGCGAGAAGTACGACGACGAGGTCCGCGTGGTCTCCATGGGCGCGCTCGATGACGGGGCCTACTCCACCGAGCTCTGCGGCGGCACCCACGTCCGCCGCACGGGCGACATCGGGGTCTTCAAAGTGGTCGCCGAATCGGCGGTGGCGGCCGGGGTCAGGCGAATCGAGGCGCTGACGGGCGACGCCGCGCTCGTCCATCTCGAGCGCGGCCAACAGGCGCTCCGTGCGATCGCGGATCTCCTCAACGTGTCCGCGGCCGAGGCGCCGGAGCGGATCGCGGCGCTCGTCGACGAGCGGAGAAGGCTCGAACGCGAGCTTGCCGAGACCCGCCGCCGGCTGGTGGCGGGCGGGGGCTCGGAAGCGGTCGAGATCAAGGACATCAAGGGCGTCAAGTTCAGCCCCCGGTTGCTCGAAGGCATGCCGCCCAAGGATCTCAAGGGGCTCGCCGACGACGTGAAATCGCAGCTGGGCTCGGGCGTCGTCGCGCTGGTCACTGTTAACGAGGGCAGGGCGTCGCTGGTGGTGGGCGTGACCGACGATTTGACCGATCGGTTCGATGCGGTCGAACTCGTGCGCGCCGGCAGCACCGCTCTCGGCGGCAAGGGCGGCGGCGGGCGAGCCGACATGGCCCAGGCCGGCGGGCCCGACGGCGGCAAGGCGGCCTCGGCGCTCAAGGCCATCGAGGCGGCCCTGGCCGAGGCGGTCTGAACGATGCCCGGACGCGCGCTCGCATGAACGGCTTTGCCCGCGGCCTTGCGGCCTTGCGCGCCCTGCGTGCCGACTGGCGCCGGCCCGGCGTCCTTCTCATCGTCATGTCGCTCGCCATGCCGATCTCGTTCGCGACGTGGCAGGCGCTCCTCAACAATTTCGCGATCGAACAGGCCGCCTTCACGGGCGTCGAGATCGGAATCCTGCAAAGCCTGCGCGAAGTACCCGGATTCCTGGCCTTCACGGTGGTGTTCGCCTTGCTCTTGATGCGCGAGCAGACGTTCGCCTTGGTCTCGATCTTGTTGCTGGGTATCGGCACCGCGATGACCGGCTTTTTCCCCACGGTCGTCGGCCTCTACGCGACCACCGTTCTGATGTCGATCGGTTTCCACTACTTCGAAAGCATGCGCCAGTCCCTGGCCCTGCAATGGACGGACAAGGAGCACGCGCCGCACTTCCTGGGCCGGATGATCGCCGCCACCTCGCTCGCCTCGCTGGTGGCGTTCGGGCTGATCTATCTGGCGCTCGATGTTGTCGGTCTCGCCATGCGTTGGGTCTATCTCATCGGCGGCGGCATCACGGTGATCGCGATCGTCGGGGCCTGGATCGCCTTCCCGCGCTTCACATCGAAGGTCGAGCAGCACAAGCAGATCGTGCTCCGCCGCCGCTACTGGCTTTACTACGCGCTGGTCTTCATGTCCGGGGCCCGGCGTCAGATCTTCGTCGTCTTCGCCGGCTTCCTGATGGTCGAGAAGTTCGGATTCGACGCCTCCGCGGTCGCGCTCATGTTTCTCGTCAACGGCGCCATCAACGTTTTCGCCGCGCCCCGGATCGGCAAGCTGATCGGGCGCTGGGGCGAACGCCGGGCGTTGACGTTCGAATACATCGGCCTGATCGGCATCTTCATCGCCTACGCCTTCGTCGAGACCGCCTGGATCGCGGTCGGGCTCTACATCGTCGATCACCTGTTCTTCTCGCTCGCGATCGCCGTCAGGACCTACTTCCAAAAGATCGCCGATCCCGCGGACATCGCCTCGACCGCGGGCGTCAGCCTCACCATCAGCCACATCGCCGCCGTCGTCATCCCCGCCGCCTTCGGGCTCCTGTGGCTCGTCTCGCCTTCGATCGTGTTCCTTGCGGGCGCGGCGATGGCGGCGATCTCCCTGGCGCTCTCGCGGATGGTTCCGCCGGCGCCGTCCCCCCAGGTGGTCGCCGTCTTCGGCCGGGTGCCGGCGTACACGCGGGCCGCCGCGACCGAGGCAGGGGAATGAACCCGACCTTCGGCGTGTTTACGGTTACGTAGGGGCGTCGGGCCGAGAACGACGAGCGCGATGGACAAGCGCCAAGCGATCATCGACCAGCTTCCCAGATTGCGGCGCTATGCGCGCGCGCTCGCCAAGGACGCTTCGGCTGCCGACGATCTCGTCCAGGATTGCGTCGAGCGGGCGCTCTCGCGGCTCGCGCTGTTCCGGGCCGGTACCAACATGAGGTCGTGGTTGTTCACCATCATGCACAACTTGCACGTCAACGCGGTCCGACGGCGCTATCGCGCTCCCGATACCGAGCCGCTCGCGCCCGGGCACGAGGCGCGCCACGCCCAGGAAGCCACACAGCATTCGGCGCTGTCGGCCCGCGACGTCGCCGGCGCCTTGGGGAAACTTTCAGACGAGCACCGCCAGGTCCTGCTGCTGGTCGACCTCGAGGACATGAGCTATCGCGAGACGGCCGATATCCTGGGCGTACCCGTAGGAACGGTCATGTCGCGGTTGGCCCGCGGACGACGGCGGCTGCGCAGCTTGATGGATGAGGCGGAACCCGTCATCAGGAGGGTGAAGTGAACGGAACGCCGACGCCCTTCGACGACGAAACCTTGGGCGCGTTCGTGGACGGCGAACTGGCCGAGCCGGAGCGCGCCGAGGTCCAGGTCTGGCTTGCCGAGAACGAGGACGCTGCGGCCGACGTCGAGGCCTGGCGGGCACAGAAACAAGCGCTCCACGCCGGCTTCGATTCGGTCCTGGATGAGGCGCTGCCGGACGCGATCGTCGCGCTCGTACACCGCCGTCGCGTGGGCTTCTCGCTGCCGGGATGGCTAGCGGCCGCGGCTTCGGTCGCACTCTTCGTCGCCGGTGCGGCCGCCGGTTGGGTGGTCCACGATGTGCGGGGTACGGACGAGGCGAACGCCGACGATCTCGTGCGCCGGGCGGTCGGCGCGCACGTGGTCTACGTGCCCGAAGTGCGCCATCCCGTCGAGGTCGCCTCAAGCGAGGAGGCGCACCTCGTGGCGTGGCTTTCGAAACGGTTGGGACAGGCCGTGCGGGTTCCGGATCTCGCATCCGCCGGCTTTCAATTGGTGGGGGGGCGGCTGTTGCCGCACGCGGGCGCGCCGGCAGCCCAGTTCATGTACGAGAACGCCGGCGGCGACCGCGTCACGCTCTATATCCGGACCGGCCGGGCGGGCCGAGACACGGCGTTTCGCTTCGCCTCCGAGAGCGGCGTCTCCGCCTTCTACTGGATCGACGGGCCGATGGGCTACGCGGTTTCCGCGAAGATGCCGCGCCAGGGTCTGCTCGAGATCGCGCGCATGGTCTACGAAGGGCTGTAGGACTGAGGTGAGCGAACGCGTTTATCGCGCTCAGTCGAAGAGCTTTTCGATCTCGTCCTGGCTGATGCCTTCGCCGGCGTGCCGCGGGCCGTGGAGGAGATTCTCATCCTCCGTCTTCTCGGGGTCGAGGTCGATTTTGATCTCGTCGAGGGTCGATTTTACCTAGATGTCGATGAGGGCGTTGCAGCCGAGCCGGTATGATCCGTCCCATGCATAGCGTTTTCGTATATGGCACCCTCAAGCGCGGGTTTCCGAATCATGAGGCGGGGATGAACGGGCAACGCTTCTTGGGACGCGCCCGGACCTGCGACGCCTTTCCTCTGGTCGTCGCGGGCAGTTGGTATTCGCCGACGTTGATCTTCGAGCCCGGTGTCGGGCGGTGCGTGTTTGGCGAAGCTTTCGAGGTGGGCGATCCCGCACTTGCAGGATTGGATGTCATCGAGGGAACGCATCTCCCGCTCGGCTACGACCGCGTGCGGATCCCGATCGAGAGCGTGGACGATGGAGTCGTCTTCGACGCGTGGACGTATGTCAAGAATCGCGCCCGGATCGCCGAGATTCACTCGGAAATGTTGGCGGAGTATCACCTTGATTCCAGATACGTGCCCCCCTTGGCGCGCATGCCCAATTGAGACGATCCTCAGATGGGCTCCGGGGGAACCGGGCGGGGGTGCGGGCTGGTGCCGACCAGGCGGATAAAGCGCTAGTGGGGCTTACCTGAATCGTTTCCCATCAGCAGCTTGGACGCCAGAAGCCGAAGCTTCCTCCGCTCCTCCGCAGAGAGGTTCGCAAACACCTTGGATTGGCGTCGCTGGATCGCAAGCGCGCTGCGGATGAGCACTTCGCGCTCGGGCGGCGTCTCCGCTTCCGGCTCGCCGGCCGAGGTGCCACGATCCAGCCTAGTTTGGGGCCGAGATTCGGATTCCTCGCCGGTCGCGCGCGTGTCGACGAGGGAATTTTCGAGCGCCTCGATGGTGTCGTCTTCGGGCGTCTCGGGTTCGGGCGAACCTTCTTTGACGGGCTCATCCGCGCTTGGCGAGGGGGCGGCGTCACGGTCACGAGGAATCGTCCGGGCCTTCTTTTTGCGCGGTGCGCCGGCGATCAGCGAACGGGCCTTGGAAATGATCCGTTTCACCCGCAGCTCCCTTTCATTCCCAGCCGGCTCGTCCGGCGAGACGCCGCTTGGTGTTCCATCCGATGACAGATACGGCCTCCGCGCGGCGATCGCGATTATACTACGCGCGATCTGGGTCGGGGTGGCCCGAATAAGGAACCGGCGATGACCGAGGCGTTGATGCGCTCGCTTTTCCACGCGGCCGTGGCGCGCGCCCTGCCTGCGCGATGCGTTCCTCCATATCTTCCCGCCCCGCCCCGGGGCCGCACCATCGTGGTCGGCGCGGGAAAGGCGGCCGCCGCAATGGCCAAGGCGGTCGAGGACAATTGGCCCGGACCCATTGGCGGACTCGTGGTCACGCGTTACGGCCATGGCGTGCCGTGCCGGCGGATCGAGGTCGTCGAGGCCGCCCACCCGGTTCCCGACCGCCGCGGCCAAGCAGCCGCCTTGCGGATCCTCGATCTCGTGCGCGGGATGGGCGCGGACGACCGGGTATTGTGCCTGATCTCGGGCGGCGCATCGGCCTTGCTTTCGCTGCCGGCGCCGGGCGTCACCCTGGCCGACAAGCAAGAAATCGGCGCCCGGATGCTCAAGTCGGGGGCGACGATCGCCGAGATCAACTGCGTTCGCAAGCATCTGTCGGGCATCAAAGGCGGCCGTCTCGGCGTTGCGGCGCGACCGGCGTCTTTGCTGACGTTGGCGATTTCGGACGTCCCCGGCGACGATCCGTCGGTGATCGCGTCCGGCCCGACCGTGGCCGATCCCAGCAGCTCGGCCGATGCGCTCGCGGTTCTCGAAAAATATGACATCAATCCGCCGGCGGCGATCGTCGAACGGCTGCGCAGTTGCGCCGACGAAACGCCGAAACCCGGCGATCAACGCCTGTCGCACGCCCGATTCACGTTGGTGGCAACTCCTGCGAACGCGCTCGAAGCCGCGGCGGCGCTGGCTCGGGCGCGTGGCTACCGGGCAGTGGTGCTGGGCGACGCCGTCGAGGGCGAGGCGCGCGTCGTCGCGCGCGAGCACGCCGAAATCGCGCTTCGCACCGATGGACCGAGCGTGCTCGTCTCCGGCGGCGAGACCTGGGTGCGGGTGCGCGGCGGCGGTCGGGGCGGCCGCAACGCCGAGTATTTGCTGGCGCTCGCCCTCGCGCTTGAGGGGCGCGCGGGCGTACACGCCATCGCCTGCGACACCGACGGTATCGACGGAACCGAGGCCAACGCCGGCTGCGTGATCGGCCCCGAAACGCTGGCGCGCGCCCGCCGCCTCGGCGTGGACGCCGACGCGCATCTCGACGACAACGACGCGTTCGGTTTCTTCGCCGCCCTTGACGATCTGGTGGTCACGGGTCCGACCCGAACCAACGTGAACGATTTTCGCGCTATTGTCGTAGAAGGCGTGAGCGGGGCGTAACATGATCCGGATTGATACGGCGCCAGGGCCGTGACGGTGATGCGATCGTCGGGCGCAGGCGCGCGCACCCGCGACCACATTTGACAGGGCGTATTGAAACCATGCGACGAACGCGAAACGCCAAGATCGTCGCCACGCTTGGGCCGAGCAGCTCGACCGCTGCCGCCATCGCCGAGCTTGCCGACGCCGGCGCGGACGTGTTCCGGCTCAACTTCAGCCACGGAACCCACGAAGACCATAAGCTGAGGCTCGACACCATCCGCGATCTGGAGGTGCGCATCGGCCATCCCATCGGCGTCATGGCGGACCTTCAGGGACCCAAGCTCCGAATCGGGGACATCGCGGGGGGACAGGTCGAGCTTCGCGTCGGCGATGCGTTTCGCCTCGATCTTGATCCCGCGCTCGGCGACCAACAGCGGGTGGCGCTGCCCCATCCCGAGATCTTCTCGGTATTGAAACCCGGAATGGAGGTGCTCCTCGACGACGGTAAGGTCCGCCTCAAGGTGGACCGATGCGACCCGGCTTCAGCCGACATGAAAGTCGTAACCGGCGGCACGCTCTCGGACCATAAGGGCGTGAACGTGCCCAGCGCCATCCTCGGGGTGTCGTCGCTGACCGAGAAGGACCGCCGCGACTTGAGCTACGCGCTTCAGCTCGGGGTCGACTGGGTCGCGCTTTCGTTCGTCCAGAAGCCGGACGATGTGGCCGAGGCGCGGAAGCTCATCGGGCAGGAGGCGGGCGTGCTGGTCAAACTCGAGAAGCCCGCGGCGATCGACCGGCTGGAGGAGATCGTCGACCTCGCCGGCGCGGTCATGGTCGCGCGCGGCGACCTCGGCGTCGAGCTGCCGCCCGAGGACGTACCGGGCCTGCAGAAGCGTATCATTCGCGCTTGCCGCCATGCCGGCAAGCCGGTCGTCGTGGCGACCCAGATGCTGGATTCGATGGTTCACTCGCCGACCCCGACACGGGCCGAAGCGTCCGACGTTGCGACAGCCGTCTACGACGGCGCCGATGCCGTCATGCTGTCGGCCGAGACGGCGGCCGGCGACTACCCCGTCGAATCGGTCAACATGATGGATCGCATCATCCAACGGGTGGAGCGCGATCCGCTTTACAGGACGATCCTCGAGGCCGAGCGCTACCAGCCCGAGGCGACGTCGGCCGATGCGATCACGCGCGCGGCCCGGCAGGTGGCGCAGACGATCTCGGCGGCGGCGATCGTCACATTCACGTCGGCCGGCTCGACGACGCTTCGCGCCGCCCGCGAGCGGCCGCGTGTCCCCATACTGGGATTGACTCCGCGCGAAGCCACGGCACGGCGACTAACGCTGGTTTGGGGCGTCGATTGCGTCGAAACCGAGGACCTGACGAACTTCGGCGACATAGTGAAGAAGGCCGTGACGATCGCGATCCGAGAAGGAATCGCGATGCGGGGAGACCGCCTCGTGGTGACCGCCGGCGTCCCCTTCGGAACGCCGGGCGCGACGAACATTCTCCGAATCGCCTTGGCCGAATAGCGGCCCGTCCCTTCGAACCGGAAATGGCGTTCGCGCTCCGCTTGCTTGGGCGAACGCACATCGGAACTTCGGAGCAAAGAGATGATTTCCGGGCCGTCAACCGCTATACGGGGCGAAGACTGACTGTCGGGACCCACTTTTGATGACCGTCCTCGTGACCGGGGCCGCCGGATTCATCGGCTTCCATGTCGCCCGCGCGTTGCTCGACCGCGGCAAAGCCGTGGTCGGCCTCGACAATCTGGATCCCTATTACGACGTCTCCTTGAAGAAGGCGCGCATCAGCCTTCTCGAAGGCCAAGTGGGTTTCGTATTCAAGCGTATCGACATCACCGACGTCGCCGCCATGGACGCGCTCGTCGCCGAACGTCCCGACATCACGCACGCGGTGCATCTCGCGGCCCAGGCGGGCGTCCGCTATTCGCTCGAGAACCCGTACGCATACATCAAGGCGAACGTCGAGGGGCACTTGGTCGTCCTCGAAACTTTGCGAAAACTCCCGCGCTTCGAGCATCTGGTCTTCGCGTCGTCGTCCTCCGTTTACGGGGGCAATGAAAAGTTGCCGTTTTCCGTTACCGATTCCGTCGACAACCCGCTCTCGCTCTACGCTGCCACCAAGAAGTCGGCCGAGCTGATCAGCCGTGCTTACAGCCACCTTCACGGTTTGCCGCAATCGGGGCTCCGGTTCTTCACCGTGTACGGTCCGTGGGGGCGTCCGGACATGGCGGCGTTTCTGTTCGCGCGTAAGATCGTGGCCGGAGAATCGGTTCCGGTGTTCAACCACGGCGACATGCGGCGCGATTTCACGTACATCGATGATGTGGCCGAAGGCGTGCTTGCCAGCCTCGCACGGCCGCCGGCCCGCGAGGCCGACGAACCTCCCTTCCGGCTCTACAACCTGGGCAACCATCGCTCCGAGCCCCTGGCGCGGTTCATCGCGATCCTCGAAAAGGCGCTCGGGCGCAAGGCGAAACTCGAAAAGCTGCCGATGCAGCCCGGCGACGTGAGGGAGACGTATGCCGACATCACCGAAAGCGAGAGGGATTTCGGGTTTCGGCCCAAGACCGCCATCGACGAGGGCATCCCCCGCTTCGTCGAGTGGTTTCGCGATTTCTACGGCGTCTAGGTACCTTTGACGGCGGAACCGTACCCCGTTGCATCACGAAGGTTCGTGCCGGCCTTGGAAACAGAGCTCAACGAAAAATCAGGCCTAGGCCGCGGCGTCCTCCTGCTGGTCCTCATCGCGCTCGCCTGGGGCTCGACCTTCATGTTCACGAAGATCGCGGTCGCCAGCGTCCCGCCGCTCACACTCGCAGCGGGCCGGATCACGGTCGCGGCGCTCGCGCTGCTCGCATACGTTTCATTTCGCGGCCACCGCTTACCGGTGCTGCGCGCGCAATGGGCGTCGGCCTGCGTCTTCGCAGTCTTCCTCCTGGTTCTTCCGATCGTGCTTCTGAGCTGGGCGCAACAGTTCATCGACACCGCGCTCGCCGGGATTCTGGTCGCCTCGCTTCCGTTGATCACCCTCGCTCTCGCCCACGTCTTCGTCGCCGATGAACGGTTGACGATCGGCCGCCTGTTCGGCGTGCTTTTCGGCTTCGCCGGGGTCATCGCCCTCATCGGCCCCGAAGCCTTGAAGGGGCTGGGGCTGCAGTTGATGGCGCAGCTCGCCCTTCTCGGCGGACCGCTGAGCTACGCGATTGGCATGATCGTAGCGCGACGGGTGCCGCCGATGGCACCGAGCGTGCGCGCGGCGTCGGTCGCTCTCGTCGGGTGCGCGATCTTGATCCCGGTGACGTTGATCGTGGACCGTCCCTGGACGCTGTTGCCGACGCCGGCCGCGATGGCGTCGACGGTGTATCTGGGATTGGTCCCGACGGCGATGACGATGATCTTGAGCTTCGAATTGATCGCCACTCGCGGCGCGACGTTCATGTCGCTGACCAACTACCTGGTGCCGTGTACGGCGGTGTCATTGGGATGGTTGTTTTTGGGCGAGACCATCTCCGCGCACATGCTGGGCGCCATGGCGGCAATCCTCGGCGGCATTGCCGTGACGACGCTGGCGCAGCCGCGCAGCGTGCACGGCGCGGCGCCGCCCAGGGCGAGATAAGTCCATTCCGACGGACGGCGGGTTCTCAGTGGTAGAGCGCGTCGAGCGCATCTCCGTAGATTTCGACGATCTTGTGACGCCTGACCTTAAGCGTCGGCGTCAATTGTTCGTTGTCGATCGTGAAGGGCGCCCTCGCGATCAGGAAATGGCGGACCTTCTCGATCATGGAGAGCTGTCCGTTGACGCTATCCACGATCGCCGCCAGGGCGGCGTGGAGTTCGTGGTCCTCCGAGAGCGCCGCCAACTCGGGTCCCTTTCCGTGCTCGATGGCCCAGGCGCTCGACCATTCTTCATCCGGGACCAAAAGGGCTACCAGGTGCGGACGGCTGTCGCCGAAGACCATGGCTTGGGCGATCTCCGGCGCGAGCGTCAGAATTCCCTCGATCCGCTGCGGCGAGACATTGTCGCCGCCGGAATTGACGATGATGTCCTTCTTGCGGTCCGTGATTTCGATGTAACCGTCTTCGTCCACGCGGCCGACGTCGCCGGTGTGGAGCCAGCCGTCTCGGATGGCCTCGGCGGTGGCTTCGGAGTTGCGCCAGTATCCCTGCATGACGAGCTCGCCCCGCACCAGGATCTCGCCGTCATCGGCGATGCGAACGTCGGTGTCGATGACTGCCGGGCCGACCGTGTGAATCTTCACGCGGTTGGGACGATTGACGCTGATGACCGGCGCTGCCTCGGTCTGGCCGTATCCCTGAAGGATATTGAGGCCAAGCGCGGTGAAGAAGAGCCCGATATCGGGGTTGAGCGGCGCACCTCCCGAAACCAACGCCTTGAGGCGTCCCCCGAAGCGCCGGCGCACCTTATCGCGCACCAGGCGCTCGAGAATCGCGTCGGCAACGTGCTCGCCGACGCTCAGGCGCTCGCGCGCCTCGTATCGCTTGCGTCCCAGTTTCACCGCATTTTCGAACAATCTCTTCGAAAGGCCGCCCTTGGCGTTGATACCCCGAACCAGGCGGGCGTGGAGGGTCTCGTAAAGCCTCGGCACCGCCGTCATGAAGGTGGGTCGGACCTCCACCATGTTCTTCGCCAGGGTGTCGATTCCTTCGGCGTAGTAGATCTGGGCGCCGATGGAGAGCGGAAAGAACTGGCCGGCCGTGTGCTCGTAACTGTGCGACAACGGAAGAAACGAGAGGAACACCTCGTCGCCCAGCCCCAGTTCGAGCAACGCATCGTACGCACCGCGGCAGTTGTGCAAAATGGCGCCGTGATGAAGCATGACGCCCTTGGGCGCACCGCCGGTGCCAGACGTGTAGATGATGCAGGCCGTGTCGTCGCGCCCCCAACTCGCCGCCTCCGCCTCCGCTTGGCCCGCGCCGCCCGACGCGATCACTTCGTCCCAGGCATGCAGAGACACGCTCAGGTTCTGGTCGATATCCGGAGGCTCCATGGCGACGACGAACCGCATGTCGTCGGACTTGTGCGCCGCGGGGAGAAAGCGCTCCGCGAGCCGCCGCGTCGAAACGATGGCGCCGCGCGCGCCTGAGTTGGTCGCAATGTGCAGGTGATCGGCCTCGGTGTTGGTCACATAGGCCGGAACGGTAATCGCACCGATCGCCATGATCGCCACGTCGGCGATCAGCCATTCGGGGCGGTTCTCCGAAACCACGATGATCCGATCACCCTTCTGGACTCCGAGCTCACGCAGGCCCGCGGCGAGCGCACTGACCCGATCGGCGCTCGCGCGCCAACTCAGGGGTTGGTAGGCGTCTCCAACTCTGGCCCAAAGGAACGGATGATCCGCTTTTCGGGCAGCCGTTTCGAAGTACATTGCCACCAAATTCGGCCAGGTTCGCTGATCCATGAGATTTCCGTCCTTTGGGTGCCGCGACGCGTGCGCCGCCTTGAAGGGACGAATCCAGCCTCAAATAGCGGCGGCCCGCAAGGCGTGAGTCAACGGCGTGCCGCGCCGCGATCGAATCGGGCTCCGGCGACGCGCGTGACGATGCTGTGGAAACATGGCATTGAATGGTGCCGCACAGTAAGTGCGTTGCCGTGAAAGCGTGACGGTACGGCTGAGCGAATGGCGCTCAGATTGGCCCTCTTGATGCTTGAGCCGGGCGGCTGGTGGTGCTTCCTGCGAAATCTCCGCCTATAGTCAGGCGCGCATGATTCCATCCACGAAGGTTCACATGGCGGCCGACGATCGGTTCAAAGACGACGCATCGCTCGCGGGGCGTGTCAAACGGTACGCTCGCGTCGGCACGGCGGTGGGCGGTCTCGCCGCCCGTTTCGCGGGCGACAGCGTTTTCGGGATCGAGTTCGATCGCGGCGAGCAGGCAGTCCATCTCAAGAACGCTCTCGGCGGTCTCAAGGGGCCGCTGATGAAGGTGGCGCAGATCCTTGCGACCGTCCCCGATGTCTTGCCCGAAGAATACCTCCAGGAACTGGGTCAGCTTCAGACCAACGCGCCGTCCATGGGCTGGGTGTTCGTGAGGCGGCGCATGACTGCGGAGTTGGGACCCGATTGGCAGGACGTTTTCGCCTCGTTCGAACATGAGGCCGCCGCGGCCGCCTCGCTCGGCCAGGTCCATCGTGCGCGCGACTTCGACGGCCGCGACTTCGCTTGCAAGCTGCAGTACCCGGACATGCGATCGATCGTCGACGCCGACCTCAGTCAACTTAAACTGATCTTCTCGATCTACCGGCGCTACGACCGCGGAATCGATCCGACAGAGATTCACACCGAGCTTTCGGCCCGGTTGCATGAGGAGCTGGACTACCGTCGCGAAGCGGCGAACCTGGCGTTGTTCGGTCGCATACTCAGCCGCGTAGAAGGCGTGCATGTGCCGATAACGGTCCCGGCACTGTCGTCGGATCGGCTGCTCACCATGACTTGGTTGAGCGGCGAGCCCTTGCTCGCGTTCAAGGACAAGCCAGAGCGAATTCGCAACGCTGTCGCCACGAATATGTTTCGTGCGTGGTACCTCCCGTTTTACAGGTACGCCCTCATCCACGGCGATCCACACCTCGGAAACTACTCCGTCCGTTCCGACCGATCGGTCAACCTCATGGACTTCGGATGCATTCGGGTTTTCAAACCCACCTTCGTCACCGGGGTGATCGATCTCTATCGGGCGCTATGCGAGAACGACGAGGATCTCGCCGTGCATGCTTACGAGACATGGGGATTCGTCGCACTGGAGCGCGAAGTCATCGACATCCTGAACCTTTGGGCGCGGTTCGTTTACGCGCCCTTGATGCGTGATCGGGTCCAACCGATTCAGGAAAACGAGGGCGGCGTCTACGGCGCCCAGGTAGCGTCCAGGGTACGCCAGGAATTGCGTCGCGTCGGCGGCGTGAAACCCCCGCGCGAATTCCTGCTCATGGACCGTGCGGCGATCGGGCTCGGTTCCGTGTTTCTCCATCTCCGCGCGCGGTTAAACTGGCACAGCCTGTTCCACGACCTGATCGAAGGCTACGACGAACGCGCCCTTACGGCTCGCCAGCGCAAGGCCCTGAAAGCCTGCGCGATACCCTTGCCCTGAACCCCGTGGTCGCGGCGCGCTCCGACCCTGAATGGACCGCAACGACACCCTCGGCTCCGCTCCCCCCAGGCGCAGCGCGCTCGTCGCGGGACTGCGCGCGCTTTCGGATAATCTCGGCGGCGTCCTGTGGATGCTTGTGGCGGTCACCTTCTTTACGGCTGGCGGTCTCGTCATGAAGCATCTCGCCCAAGCCGTTCCCATTTCCATGATCGTTTTCTTTCGCAACTTGGTGGTCCTCGTCGTCCTGCTGCCGGTCTTGATTCACAATCCGCCCCAGTGCCTGCGGCCGCAACAGCTGTGGATTCATTTCCTTCGTGCCGTGACTGGCGTGGCGTCGTTTGCCTGCCTCGCGTATTCGCTGCGCGAGTTGATCCTCGCGGACGCGATGGCGCTGTCGTTCACGACCCCGCTTTGGGGCATCGTGATCTCGGCGCTGTTGCTCGGCGAGGCGGTCCGTGCGCGACGGCTGATCGCCACGGTGCTGGGGTTCGCGGGCGTGCTGTTCATCGTGCGGCCGCAGGTCGAGATCGACCCGGCGATGCTCGTCGCGCTCGCCGGAGCCCTTCTCGCCACCATGTCCATGGCCTATCTCAAGCGGCTGACGGTATCGGAACCCCCGATCCTGATCATGATCACCTTCTCGCTGATCGCGACGGCCATGACGGCCGCGCCGGCGTTGCTTGCTTGGAAATCACCCACCTTCGCCGAGCTCGGGTGGCTCATCGCTGTCGGGGTGTCCGCGCTCGGCGGACAGTTCGGGATGATGCGGGCGTTCACGCGTGCCGACGTGAGCCTTGTGCTCCCCCTCGATTTCCTACGCCTGCCGCTGGCGGCCGTCGCCGGCATCTTCGTGTTTTCCGAGATTCCCGATGCGTGGACGATCACGGGCGCGGCGATCATCGGCGTCGCTTCCGTCTACGTGGCCCGGCCCGAAGCGCCGAGCGCCCGTTGCGCGGCGTGACGGCGTTCTCGCCCGCCTTGTGCGCCGCATCCCTTTTGTATGGGCGTCGTTTGAACTGCTACAATCGGTTGGCGCGCGAGTGAGCGGGGTCAGCGAGCGATGTTCGAATCGGGAGATGTCACCAAGCAATTTCTTCCCAAGGACGGGGTCCTGTTCGAGGAGGGGGATCCCGGCGACGCCGCCTACATCGTCGAATCCGGGTCGGTGGGCATCTTCAAGTCGGTGGACGAGGGGACGCTCCACCTGGCGACACTGAAGGGCGGCGAGCTGTTCGGCGAAATGGCGATTATCGACGGCAGCGACCGCATGGCTTCGGCCATGGCGATCGAGGACAGCGTCGTCGTCAGAATCCCCAGCGATGTGCTGGAAGCGAAGCTCGGTCAATACGACACCTTCCTGCAAGCGCTCATCAAGATCCTCGTCAACAATCTGCGCAACGTTCACCGGGCGTACGTGCGCCGCCCCCGCAGCATCCACGATTTCGTCAACGCCATCGCGACCCAGTCCCAGTCTCTGCACGGCTACTTGAAGGTGGTGGAAGAGGCGGACTCCGAGGCCGAGCTCCTGCAACGCCTCGATGCCCTGGACGCGGCCGCTCGCGACGTCGTCCGCATGTTCGAGGGCCGTCCGGATCGCCGCCGGAGCGTGATCACGGATACCGACCTCTGATCCGGCTCGGCGACGTCGCCGATGCCGGGCGACAGCCCGATCGGGAAAAATTCAATTCAAGGCTTTTTTTCCAAGGGTCCTTGTTTCCCTGCGCCAAAGGGGGCATAAACGCCGTGCCTTAGAGACCTTCCCGATTCGTCGCCGAACGACTCCAAGACCAAGACCAACAATCAAGAACAAGAACACGAGCGATGAAGCTTGCCATCTTGAAAGAATGCCGCCCGGGCGAGGCCCGAGTCGCCGGATCGCCCGACGTTGTGCGCAAATTGATACAACTGGGATTCGAGGTTGCCGTCGAAAGCGGCGCCGGTGCCGGCGCGTCGTTTTCCGATGCGACGTTTCGCGACGCGGGTGCGAGCATCGCCGAGAACGCCGGCGCGGCGCTCGAATCGGCGGACGTAATCTTCAAGGTCCAGCGACCGATCGTCGAAGGCGGCGCGAAGAGCGAGCTCGCGTCGATACCCAAGGGCGCTCTTCTGATCGCCAATCTTCAGGCACTTGCCCACAAGACGGACATGGAGGCCTGTGCTGAAGCGGGGATCACCGCTTTCGCCGTGGACCTGATGCCGCGGATCACGCGGGCGCAGTCCATGGACGTGCTGTCGTCGCAAAGCAACCTCACCGGTTACCGGGCGGTTCTCGACGCGGCCGTCGAGATCGGCCGTGCGTTCCCGATGATGATGACGGCCGCCGGGACGATCGCGCCGGCGAAGGTCCTGGTGATAGGTGCCGGCGTTGCCGGCTTACAAGCGATTGCGACCGCCAAGCGCCTCGGCGCAGTGGTGACCGGCTACGATGTCCGCGCGTCCGTGAAGGAGCAGGTCGAGAGCCTCGGCGGGCGATTTCTCGAGGTTGATCCGGAAGCCGCCGCCGATGCCGAGACTGAAGGCGGTTACGCGAAGGAAATGAGTGCCGCGTACCAGAAGAAGCAGGCCGAGGCGCTGAACGAGGCGCTCAAGAAACAGGACGTCGCCATCTGTACGGCGTTGATCCCGGGCAAACCGGCGCCGGTCCTGATTACCGAGGACGTGGTCAAGGGCATGAAACCGGGCTCGGTGATCGTCGACCTCGCAGTCGAGGCAGGCGGCAACTGCGAGCTGTCGGTGCTCGACGAGGTGGTGACGAAGCACGGCGTCAAGATCGTCGGTCACGGCAACGTGCCCAGCCGCCTCGCCGAGGATGCGAGCGCGCTCTATGCGCGGAACCTGCTCAATTTCATCACCCTGCTGGTGAATTCCGAGACCAAGAGCCTCGCCATCGACTGGGACGACGAGATCGTCAAGGGAACCCTGGTATCGCGCGACGGCAAGCTGGTGAATCCACTTCTCGAAGGGGAGGGGGCCTGACCATGGACGCGACAACGAGCGTGCTTGCCGTGGGCGGCGGAAACACGGCCCTGATCGGACAAGCGGATGCGGCGGGTGATCCCTTCATATTCATCTTCACGGTCTTCGTCCTTGCCTGCTTCGTCGGCTTCTACGTGGTCTGGAGCGTGACCCCGGCGCTGCACTCGCCCTTGATGAGCGTCACCAACGCCATTTCGTCGGTGATCATCGTCGGCGCCCTGATCGCGGCCGGGCCCATGGGCGTGGACTTCTCCAAGGTCATGGGTCTGCTGGCGGTGACGCTCGCCTCGATCAACATCTTCGGCGGCTTCATCGTGAGCCAGCGCATGCTCGCCATGTTCAAGAAGAAGAAGCAATAGGTCGGGCAATGTCTGAAAACCTCACAGGGCTCGCGTACTTGGCGGCTGCCGTCTGCTTCATCATGGCGCTGCGCGGGCTCAGCTCGCCGGAATCGGCGCGCAAGGGCAACGCACTCGGCGTCGTCGGCATGATCATCGCCGTCGTGACCACGCTCGTCGATCCACACGTGGTCAGTTTCGAGATGATCGCCGTCGGGGTCCTGATCGGCGGCACCATCGGCACCGTGGTCGCGCTGCGCATCCAAATGACCGCGCTGCCACAGTTGGTGGCGGCCTTCCATTCCCTGGTCGGCCTCGCGGCGGTATTCGTGGCCGCCGCCGCGCTTTACAACCCCGACGCCTACGGTATCGGCACGGCGGGCACCATCGCCGCGACGAGTTTGGTCGAGATGAGCCTGGGCAGCGCCATCGGCGCCGTCACGTTCACGGGTTCGATCATCGCGTTCGCCAAGTTGCAAGGGATGATGAGCGGCGCGCCGATTGTCTTCAAGGGTCAGCACCCGCTGAACGCGCTCATCGCCGTGGGCATCGTCCTTTCGATCATCTGGTTCGCGAGCGAAGAGTCGCGATCGGCTTTCTGGCTGCTGACGGCGCTGGCGCTGTTGATCGGCTTCCTCATCATCATCCCCATCGGCGGGGCGGACATGCCGGTGGTCGTCTCGATGCTCAACTCGTACTCGGGCTGGGCGGCGTGCGGCATCGGGTTCACGTTATCGAACCCGGCGCTCGTAATTACCGGCGCGTTGGTCGGCTCGTCGGGGGCGATCCTCAGTTACATCATGTGCAAGGGGATGAACCGCTCGATCTTCAACGTGCTTTTGGGCGGGTTCGGGGGCGAAACGGCGGGCCCGGTGGCCGCCGGCGCGCGCGACCGCGGGGTCAAGGCGGGCAGCGCCGATGACGCCGCCTTCATTATGAAGAACGCGTCCAAGGTGATCGTTGTGCCCGGTTACGGCATGGCCGTGGCCCAGGCCCAGCACGCGCTTCGCGAGATGGCGGACAGGCTGAAATCCGAGGGCGTCGAGGTCTCGTATGCCATCCATCCGGTTGCGGGACGCATGCCGGGACACATGAACGTGCTCTTGGCCGAGGCCAACGTCCCCTACGACGAGGTCTTCGAGCTCGACGAGATCAACCACGATTTCGCGACCGCCGATGTCGCCTATGTCATCGGCGCCAACGACGTTACCAACCCGGTCGCCAAGACCGACTCGACGAGTTCGATTTACGGGATGCCGATCCTCGACGTGGAACGCGCGAAGACGGTCTTGTTCGTCAAGCGTTCAATGGCGTCGGGCTATGCCGGCGTCGACAACGAGCTTTTCTTCCGCGACAACACGATGATGCTATTCAGCGACGCCAAGAAGATGACCGAGCAGATCGTCCAGGCGCTCGGGTGACGCGGTCGCGGGGCAGCTGGGCGCGCGCACGCTCAAACCCCACGGTTCCCCCAAAGGCCAGCGGTCGTCTTCAGTCGGTGAACGGAAGATACGAGCCCCGCCCGAATCACTCGGACGGTGCCCAGAGCATACTCCGTCCAGATTGAGTCAATTTGATGGTGGCGAACCGGCTTGTTCCGGCAGGCGCGCCGCAACGCGCGCGTAGACCAGATCGTGGTCGGTCGAAATCACCTAAGGTGATCCGCCGACGAGAATCTGGTCTACACAATTGAGATCGAGCGGATTCACGCTTTCGATCGCAACCGCATCGCGGTTCCAATCGAACGCGATCCGCGCCAGTCACGGCGCCAAAGAACTCCGGTCAAATAAATCTGGTCGGAGGGTGTTCTAAAAACCCTCGCGCTCGAGCCGCTTGCGTTCGAGCTTGCGCGCGCGGCGAACCGCCTCCGCCTTTTCCCGGGCCCTGCGCTCAGACGGTTTCTCGTAAGCCCGGCGAAGCTTCATCTCGCGGAAGACTCCTTCGCGCTGCATTTTCTTCTTGAGAACCTTGAGGGCTTGGTCGACGTTGTTATCGCGAACGACAACTTGCACGGTGAATCCGATCTCCTCTTGCAAAAACGAGCGGTTCGATTGCACCCGCTTGGCCGCTAGGCCGGGCGGATGGTCGCCTTCTATCATACTCGTGGAACGATGTGAAGTCCGCGCCCCGGCCCAATTGCGGCGCGCGAAAGTATCCCAGGTGTCGGCGGGGGCGTCGTGTCCATCTTGAAGATCGCGCGCATGGGGCACCCGATCCTCGGCCGATCCGCCGCGCCGGTCGATGATCCGGGCCATCCGGGGATTCGCCGCCTGATCCGGGACATGATCGAAACCATGGCCGATGCGCCCGGAATCGGCCTTGCCGCGCCCCAGGTGCACGTTCTCATACGTCTGGTCATCTTCCACGTGCCGGCGGATCGCGCCGAGGATGCAGAGGAGGGCGCTGACGAAGCGGCCGAAGAGGTGCCCTTGACCGTGCTCATCAACCCGGTGGTGGAGCCGCTCGGCGACGAGATAGCGCTGGCCTGGGAGGGCTGCCTTTCGGTGCCGGGCCTGACCGGTTTGGTTCCGCGTTTCACGCGGATTCGTTATACGGGACAAAGCCCCGACGGACGTTCGATCGACAGGGTCGCCGAAGGGTTCCACGCCCGCGTGGTTCAGCACGAATGCGACCATCTCGACGGCGTCCTGTACCCGATGCGGATGGGCGATCTTTCGCAGCTCGGCTTCTTGGACGAGATGCGCCTTCGAGCCGAGGCCGATAGGGACCCGGAAGACGAGCCGCCAAGCGAGCTCTGAGCGGGAGAGACATCCGAAAGGGAAACCGAGATGGATCGTGCTGCCGCAAAGGAAAAGATTCTGCTTGCGACGCTTCCCCACGTCCCGACCGACGGCTGGACGCAGCGCGCGCTCGTGGCCGGGGCGCGGGACGCCGGATTCGGCGCCGATGTGGCGATGCGCGCCTTTCCCGATGGCATGGGCGCGGTGGTGGACTTCATGTCAGCGTATTTCGACGCCCGCACGCAAGCGGCGCTCGCGAAGGGCGACTTCGCGCGCATGCGGGTACGCGAGCGCGTGGCGGCGGGCGTGCGCCTGCGCCTCGATCTCGTGCGCCCGCATCGCGAGGCGATGCGGCGCTCGCTCGCGTTTCGTCTGCTGTCTCCCAACGCTGGCTCGGCGACGGGCGCGGCTTGGCGGACCGCCAGCGCCATTTGGTACGCCACTGGCGACGAGTCCACGGATTTCAACTATTACACCAAACGCGCGATCCTCGTCGGCGTGTACGTCGCGACTACGCTTTATTGGTTGGATGATCGCAGCGAAGATTGCGCCGACACTTGGGCCTTCCTCGATCGTCGGATCGCGAACGCCATGGCGATGCCCAAGCTCGATCCGAGATCAATCCTCGGGTGCTGCCTTCGGGCGCTTCCCATTGCCGGATAAGTGCCTGATCTAGTGGCGGATTAAGCCACGCGGACCTGCGGCCCCGGCGCTGGGGCGGCCCGCCACCCGATCGGCATGGATCCGATCGGTCGACAAAGAGAGGGCGCGGCCATGGCGCGCGCCCTTTCCTCGGAGCAGGAGAAAATCCTGCAATTGTGCCAGCAAGGGGGGGTTGCTGGACCATCCGATTAACGCGAGTCTAGAGGGCGGCGGTGCAGGGCGGCCAGTAACATCCGATCACGTCTGTGTGTTTGCTCCCACCGGCCCGGCGGCCGCGCCGAACGAGCCCTTGCGATAGAGACGGGTCACGTGACCCATCTTGCGTCCGGGCCGCGCCTCATCCTTGCCGTAGAGGTGAAGCCGCGCACCCGGTTCGGCGAGAATCGCGTGCCAGTCGTCGACGGCGGAGCCCAAGAGATTGTGCATCACCGCATCAAAATTCCGCTCGGTCGATCCGAGCGGCAGATCGCAGACGGCGCGTACCAGTTGTTCGAATTGGCTGGTGGCACAGGCGTCGACGGTCCAGTGCCCCGAATTGTGCGGCCGAGGCGCGAGTTCGTTCACCAACAGCCGGCCGTCCCGGGTGACGAACATCTCGATGGCCAGAAGGCCCACCAGTTTCATGGCCGCGACAAGGCGCTCGGCGATCGAGAGCGCCTCATTCGCGAGCGCGGCATCGATCCCGGCGGGCGCGCGCGTGGTGTCCAGGACGTGGTCGACGTGGCAGTTCTCCACGGGATCGTACGCGGCGGTCCTGCCGTCGGCGGCGCGGGCGACGATCACCGATATCTCGCGTTCGAACGGAACGAACGCCTCGACGATACCGGCGTCGGCGTTCATTTTCGCCCAGCACGCTTCGGGGTCCGCGCCGTCTTCGATCAAGACCTGTCCCTTGCCGTCGTAACCGAGGCGGCGAGACTTGAGGATGCATGGCCGGCCGAGGGATTCGGCCGCGCGCGCAAGCGCGACCGCGTCATCGACCCGCCGGTAGGGAGCGGTCGCGACGCCGGTCGCGTTGACGAAATCCTTTTCGTCGAGCCGGTCCTGGGAAATCCGCAAGCACTCCCATCGGGGACGGGCCGGAACCAGATCCGAAAGCAGCTTGACACTGCGATGGGGCACGTTCTCGAACTCGAAGGTGACCACGTCGAGGCCTTCGGCGAACCGGGCGAGCGCCGCCTCGTCGTCGTAATCGGCGACCACGGCGGCCTCGGCGACCTGCGCGGCGGGGCTGCGAGGGTCGGGCGAAAACACGTGGCAACGGTAACCTAGACGGGCGGCCGCAAGCGCGGTCATCCGGCCGAGCTGTCCGGCGCCCATGATGCCGATAACGCTTCCGGGCGGAAGCGGGCGAAGCGGAATCGAGGTCAAGGTGGCGGTGCGCGCCCCACTACGGGGTCTCGGACACGTTCGCCGTCTGCTCGTCGCGCCAGTGATCGAGCGCGGCCGCGATGGTCCCGTTTTCGAGGGCCAGAACCGCGGCTGCCAGCAAAGCGGCGTTGATGGCGCCCGCCTTGCCGATAGCGAGCGTTCCGACGGGAACCCCAGCCGGCATCTGGATGATCGAAAGAAGGCTGTCCATTCCCTTGAGCGCCTGGGATTCGATGGGAACGCCAAAGACCGGCAGCGGCGTCAGCGATGCAGTCATGCCCGGCAAATGGGCGGCGCCGCCGGCACCGGCGATTATTACCTTGAGGCCGCGGTCGCGGGCCGCACTCGCGTAGTCGTAAAGACGCCGGGGTGTGCGGTGGGCCGAGACCACCCGTGTCTCGAAGGGCACGTCCAGGGCCGCCAGCGTGTCGGCCGCGTGACGCATGGTCTTCCAATCGGAACCGCTTCCCATCACGATGCCGACGACGGGGAGGGGGCCATCGCGCTGAGCGGAGTCGGTCATCTGCGCGGTTTCCTCGCTCCCCGGGCACCGTAGAAGGCCGGGAATTATAGGGTGGCGGTGGGCGCACGCAAGCGCATCGCCGCAAGATACTTTGTTTTGCCCGCTACCCAATGGTAGCCTGCAGGTACGCGCGAGCCGCGATCGCGAGAGCCGAATTCCGATGGCGGAGATCAGCGACCCGATCCCGATCCCTCCGGCCCCGAGCGTCGAGCCGAAGGACAGACGGGATCCCGAACCGCGCCACCCGCGAGCCGCAAAGGAGGGCGACTCGGCGCCTGAGGACGCGCCCGGGCGGGATTTCGCCGACCAGGCCTCGATTCTGGGGATTCCCGAAGCGGAACTGACGCCCAAGGTCCAGGCGGCCATGAGCGCGCTGATGTCGCGTGCCGCACGCCTGATGGAAGAGGCGGAGCAGTTGCGCGAACAAGCGGCTTACCTCGAGGAACTCTCGGATCGGGATCCGTTACTTCCCGTCCTCAACTGCCGCGCCCTGCTGCGTGAGCTCGCCCATGTGCTGCAACAAGCCGAGCAGACCGAGACAACGAGTAGTTTCCTCTATCTGGACGTCACAAGCGCCGCGGAAACAAAACGCCGCATGGGACGCGCGGCCGCCGAGGCGCTGCTGGTCCACGTCGCGAGCACGGCCGCAGGCGCGCTCAGAACGAGCGACGTGATCGGCTCGCTGGGGGGCTATGACCTCGGCGTCGTGCTTGCGCTTGCGAAAGGGGACGCCGCGGCGGACAAGGCGGGTGAGCTGGTTTCGATTCTCGAGGCGGTGCCGTTCCGCTGGCGGGAACACAAGCTGGCCGTGAAAATCGCCTGGGGATTGCATGAACTGGGCCCGTCCGAAAGTGTCGACGACGTGCTCACCGCGGCCGAACGCGCGCGCCTGGCCACGGCGGACATCCGCGAGGAAGAAGCGGAGAAGTAGGACGGAGCGCCGCCGAGCAGCCGCCTAGGCGGAATCTCATCACGGGAAACCGTCAGGCGATGATGTCGGGAAGCAGCCGGCTTTCGAATCGGGCGATTTGATCCTTGAGGGCGAGCTTTCTCTTTTTCAACCGCTGGATCTGGATTTGATTGAAGGGCGGGTCTTCGGTGATCCGCATGATGATGTCGTCGAGGTCGCGATGCTCGGTCTTGAGCTGCTCCAGTTGCCGTTTCAGCGTCCCAGTGTCAGCCATCGTGTTCCGAGTGGTTCGTGCGATTGGCCGCACTGTATCAAGAATAGGCGCGAAAGGGTATTGATGACGCGGCCTTTGGCGTGGCGCGAGCGCGTTCGTAGAGGGCCACTCGGGCGCTTCCGGGGCTCGCGGCGAGGTGGGGAGTTGTGATGGCGGTTCGGGATATCCGGCGTATCGGCGTTTTGACGAGCGGTGGCGACTGTGCGGGATTGAACGCTGCGATTCGCGCCGTCGTGCAGCGGGCGATCCATGGCTACGGCTGGGCGGTCATCGGAATTCACGAAGGGACGCGCGGCCTGCTCGAACGGCCCTTGATGTACGAGGAACTGTCACTTCGGATTTTCACCGGCAACGTCCTGCGCATGGGTGGCACCATCCTTGGGACCGTCAACAAAAGGGACCCGTTCGCCTATCGGATGCCCGACGGCTCGGTTCAGGACCGTTCGTCCGACGTCATCGAGGGATTCAAGGAGCTCGATCTCCAGGCGCTGATCGGGATCGGAGGGGACGGCAGCATGAAGATCCTGAGCCGCCTCGCGGAACAAGGCGGAATTCAATTCATCGGCATTCCGAAGACAATCGACAACGACGTTCCCCTTACCGATTTTTCGATCGGGTTCGCGACCTCGGTAGACGCAGCCGTCGAAGCCCTCGACCGATTGCAGCCGACCGCCGCCAGCCATCGCCGGGTGATGATTCTCGAGGTGATGGGGCGGGATGCCGGCTTTATCGCCTTGCACGCGGGTATCGCCGGCGGTGCCGACGTGATCCTGATTCCCGAGATTCCGTTCCGCGTCGATAAAGTGGCGGACAAAATCAACAATCTCGCCGCGGCCGGCCGCAAGCATGCCCTCGTGATCTGCGCCGAAGCGGTCAAGCTCGCCTCGGGTGGATCCGTGATGCAGACCCATGTCGATGGCGAGGTTCGATACGGCGGTATCGGACACCTCCTCGGCGATCAAATCGCCCAGGCGACGGGGGCCGAGACCCGGGTGACGGTGCTCGGCCACGTGCAACGCGGCGGATCACCCTCGAGCAGTGACCGCATCACGGCCTCGGCCTTCGGGGTGCACGCCGTCGATCTTGTGGCCGAAGGCGCGACGCACCGCATGGTCGCCTGGCAGAACCGCAACGTCGTGGACGTTTCGTTGAGCGACGTCGTCGCAAGCACCCACTCCGTCGCGATCACGGACCCCATGGTGCGGACGGCGCGCGGTCTCGGCATCTGCCTCGGCGATTGAGCCCGTTCCCCGCTTCCGGAGCCTGGATTCCCGATGCCGCTTGAAGTATCATGGCGACCGGCCCTCGTACCGTGAAGCAGAGGAGAACCGGAGCCATGAGCGTAGAAAACCGGATGGAGGCCTTGAAGGAGAAGCACAAGGCGCTCGATGCCGCATTGGAAGAGGAGTTCAGCCGACCCCATCCCGATGATCTGGAAATCCACAACCTCAAAAAGCAAAAACTCCGGATCAAAGACGAAATCGCCAGCATCGCCACTCAATAACCGCAATACCCGCGCCGCGGCCCATCGCGACGCACCGGGCTGCCGCTCTTGAAACGACGAGTTGCAGTTGTTCCGCGGTGCGCGCATCGTCCGCTCCGTTCTCGACTTCGGTCGGGTTGCGAGCGCGCCGGGTAAACAACAGAAGTTTGAGGTCATGTTCAATCTCGAGGGAAAGGTCATTTTGGTCACGGGCGGATCGCGCGGGATCGGCGCCGCGACCGTGCGCGCCGTGGGCGAGGCCGGTGCCGACGTTATCGTGCACTACAAGAGCAACCGCGATGCCGCCGAGCGCGTGGCCGCCGAGGTGGGTGGCGAGCGTTGCCATCTCATTCAGGCGAACTTCGAATCGGACGAAGAGATCCTGGAACTCTGGCGCAAGGCGATTGCCTGGAAGGGCCGGATCGACGTACTCGTAAACAACGCCGGCATCATGGAATGGGCCGGGGTCGAAGACGATTTCGCGACCTGGAGCGACGCCTTTCGCAAGACGCTCCAGGTGAACGTCAACTCATGCGCCCATCTTTGCTACAAGGCGGTCCCGCACTTCCGCGAGCGCGGCGGCGGCATCATCATCACCATATCGAGCCAGGTCGCCCACCAGGGCGCCCGCGCGTCCGAAACCATGGCCTACGCCACTTCGAAGGCGGCGATCCGGGCACTGACCCAAACCGTGGCGCGTTGCCATTCGATCGAGAACATCCTGGCGTACGCGATCGCGCCCGGCATCGTCGACACCGACATCGCGGCCGACTTCATCAAACGCTTCGGCTCGCTGGACGGGGTTCTCGCCGGTCTCGCCATGCACGAGATGGTCCCGCCTGAAGACGTTGCGGCCGTGGTCGCCTATCTGGCCACCGGCAAGTCGCGGCACGCCACCGGCACCACGGTCGACATGACCGGTGCGACGTACATCCGCTGATGGGGTTCGCGGCGGACCGAAGGCCGGCCGAGAGCGTGCTCGAACGCGGTGATCGCGCGACACTGGGGAAAGATCATGCCTGATCTCGAAGGAAAAGTGATCATCGTGACCGGTGGATCGCGCGGCATCGGCGCCGCCATCGTTCGCGACGTCGTCGGCGCAGGCGCCGACGTGGTCCTTCAGTACCATGCCAACAAGGAGAAGGCCGAGGCGCTCGCCGACGAGGTGGGGCGCGACAAATGCCTTCTGGTCCGCGCCGACTTCGAGCGTGACGACGAGGTCCTGGACCTCTGGAAGCAGGCGGTCGCGTGGAAGGGCCGCGTGCACGTGCTCATCAACAGCGCCGGCGTTCAGGTCTGGGCGGGCGTCGAGGACGACTTCGAGACGTGGAACGCGGGCTGGCACAAGGACCTTCAGATCAACCTGTTCGCGACCGCGCACCTGTGCCGCGAGGCGATCCGCCATTATCTGGCCGAAAGTGGCGGGATCATCGTGACCATCTCGAGCCACGTCGCCCATCAGGGCGTGCGAGCCCCCTATACCATGCACTACGCGGCGTCCAAGGCCGGTGAAAAAGCGCTGATGCAGAGCATCGCGCGCTGCTATTCGTCCAAGAACATCCTCGCCTATACGATCGCGCCGGGACTCGTACGGACCGAACGGGCGCTCAAATTCGCCGAACGCATGGGCGGCGAGGATAAAGTCGTCGCCGATCTTCCCATGGGCGAGATGATTCCGCCGGAAGACGTGGCCGCGGTCGCCGCCTTTCTCGCGAGCGGCAAGGCGCGCCATACGGCGGGCGCAACCATCGACATCACAGGCGGCAACTACATCCGCTGAAGCGTACGGAGAGGCCGATGACCGACATTATCGATCTTTCGGGTAAGGTGATTCTGGTGACCGGCGCGTCGCGCGGCATCGGTGCGGCCATCGTTCGTTCGGTGGCCGAGGCCGGCGCCGACGTGGTGATCCACTGCAACCAGAACCTAGCGCGCGCCGAAGCGCTCGTCGAGACCATCGGCTCGGAGCGCTGCCATCTGGTGCAGGCCGATTTCATGTCTCTCGATTCGGTCGATGCGCTGTGGCACCAGGCGGTCGCGTGGAAGGGGCGGATTGACGTCCTCGTCAACAACGCGGCAGTACAGTTGTGGGCCGGCGTCGACGACCCGCTTTCGCAGTGGGACGAGATATTCGACACCACGATGCGCGTGAACTTGCTCGCGATGGCGCGCCTGACCCGCGAAGCCGTACTCCATTTCCGCGATCGCGGCGGCGGCATCATCGTCAGCATCAGCAGCCAAGCGGCGCACCGCGGCGTCACGTCGCCGGAATCTCTGGCCTACGCCGCATCGAAGGCCGGAATCAAGGCCTTCATACAAAGCATTGCGCGGGCGTTCCCCCTCGACGGCGTGCTTGCCTACATCGTCGCGCCGGGCTTGGTCAGGACCGAGATGGCGGAAGACTTCGCGACCCGCAAGGGCGGTGAAGACGCCCTGACCGCCACGCTCGCCATGCGCGAGTGGGTTCCGCCCGAGGATGTCGCCAACTTCGTCGCCTTCCTGGCGACGGGCAAGGCGCGCCATGCTTCCGGCACCACCATCGACATCACCGGGGCCACCTACGTCCGCTGATCCTCGCTCGCCGCGGGCGGGCTCGCGGCGCGCTATTCGTCGACGCTCTCGAGTGCGATCGGATCGCCGGGCTCGACCGAGGCGAGCAAGCGGACGTCGTCGAGGGCACGGCCCCAGATGTTGGTCGGCGCGGCGAGGCGGATCTCGTCGCCGCTCGAGATGGGCGTCGGTCCGAACTCGATGGCGATGGCGCTGCCTTCCACCCAATAGGCGAGTTCGCCCGCCTCGACCACGTCGCGGGTGTCCGCTTCCCGCTCCACATTGACCGGGGTCGAGAAATACACCTCCTCGCCCCACCGTTGGGCCGACGACGTGAACGGAAGGGCGCCGCAAATCGCGTCCGCCGTCGGCGTGTCGAACACCTCGGCCGTGATCGCGACCGAACCGATCGTCATCTTGAGCTTGCGCATGCCGCGGCGCGCCCCCGCGCGATTGCCGCCTTTGCCGACGGCCGCTCGGGCTCAACCGGAGTGGCTGGCCTTGTACGTTTGGATAGCCTTCTTGAGCTCCGAGAATTCCTCGCAGGAGAAGAAGCATATCTTGTCGAGCCGTGCGAGATGCTCCTCCGCCTTCTCCAACTTGCCCATCTGCAGATACAGCTCGCCCAAGTACTCGTGCGCCCCGCGGTGGTCGGGCTTGATCTCGAGCGCGCGGTTGTAGAAGGCGAGCGCCTTGTCGAAATCGCCGAGTTGGCGGTGGCCGTAACCCAAGTAGTTCAGGGCGTCGGCGTGCTTCGGGTCGTCTCGGAGCACGTCTTCGAGGATCGCGATGGCGCGTTTGTAGTCCTTCGCCTGGATCGCCTTCTCAGCGATCGCGTAGGGGCTGTCCTTGGCCGTTGCCGAGGGACTCGACGGCCCGTCGCTGCCTCCCACGGCAAGGACGGCCACCGGTGCAAGCACCAGCGCGGCGGCGAACGCAGCCGCAACGAGGCGGGTGTTGAGATAGAACAACATCATTCCTCCAATCGAGCGGTGATCGAGAGAAAACAACCTTGCGAGGAGTATTATTCCCGCGGACCCTGATTGCATAGGGCGCGCGCAATCCGATCGCGTCACAATTTGGTGACCATCGCGTCAGTAATCGGTGCCCGCGGCGGCGGCTTTCCGGCATTGGGGAGAGCTGATAGGCTTGGCGCCATGTCGTCGATCATGCGTCGCGATCACCCGCAATCCGGAACGAGGGGCGGTCGCCGGACATCGATCGTAGGCCCCGCATGAGCCCGCCATCGGGCGCGGTATGGGCCTATCGGGCCTTCGCGTGGCCGTTCTTGCGCCTTCTCGATCCGGAAACCGCCCATGAGGCGGCCATCCGGGCGTTGCGGTGGGGTTTGGTGCCGCGGCCGAGGCCACGCACCTATGGCGTTCTCGGGTGCACACTGTGGGGACTGGAGTTCGAATCCCCCGTGGGCCTCGCGGCGGGATTTGACAAGGACGCCCGGGTGGTCGACGCCATGCTCGCCCGGAACTTCGGATTCGTCGAGGTGGGAACCGTTACCCCCAGACCCCAGAAGGGAAACCCGCGGCCACGGGTGTTTCGCCTGACCCGGGACGGGGCCGCGATCAATCGCCTTGGGTTCAACAACACGGGCTCGCAGGCGGTGGCCGCACGGCTGGGGGCGCGAAGACGCGCGGGCATCGTCGGCGTCAATATCGGCAGGAACGCCGAGATTGCGGATGCCGTCGCCGATTATCGGGCCGGCGCGCGGTGCTTCGCGCATCTCGCCGACTACCTGGCGATCAACGTCTCCTCGCCCAACACGCCGGGTTTGAGGGCACTTCAGACGCGCGACGCGCTCGAGGAGTTGTTGCGTGCGGTTCGGGACACGCTCGAACGCGAGGGCAGGGCGGGCGCGCTTCCCTTGCTGCTCAAGATCGCGCCGGATCTGGACGCCGAAGAGCTGGACGACGTCGCCGACGTCGCGTTGGCCCAAGGGATCGACGGCATCATCGCCACCAACACGACGCTCGCGCGCCCCGATTCGCTGGTCGAGCAGCGCCGCGACGAGGCCGGCGGCTTAAGCGGGCGTCCGCTCTTTGCCCCCTCGACGGCCGTCCTTGCAGGAATGTACCGGCGGACCGGCGGAAAGGTTCCCCTGATCGGCGTCGGCGGAATCGAGACGGGGCGCGACGCCTACCTGAAGATCCGGGCGGGCGCGTCGCTGGTCCAGCTCTACACCGGAATGATCTATCACGGGCCCGGTCTCGTGGCGTCCATCACCGGCGAGCTGGCGGCCCTCGTGGAGGCGGACGGCTTCGCGAACGTGGCGGATGCCGTCGGCGCCGATCATCGCAGTTGAGATCGCCGATGCCGAACCGGCGAGCTTCAGCTCTCGTCCCTGGATCCGAAGCGCGACTCGAGGATGCGGAAGAAGACGGGTGCGAGAAGCATGATCGCGGACAGTCGGATCAGATGGTGGGTGGAGACGAAGGCCGTGTCGATTCCGAGCGCGAGGCTGATCAACGCCATCTCGGCGAGCCCGCCCGGAGCGAAGGCAAGCAGGAGGGCGGCAAACGACAACCCCGTCAGCTCGGAAATCACGCCCGCGGCGGCCGCGGCGGCCGACATCATCACGATGGCCATCAGGGCGCCGATGGCCATCAGGTTCGCGACGTCGCGGATGCTGAAGCCCGTGAACCGGCAGCCCATGCTGGTGCCGATGAGCACTTGGGCAATGGCGACGAGGATTCCGGGTGGGCTCGCTTCCGTCAGCCCCGCGACGTGGGCGGCTGCGCTGAGCAGCATGGGTCCGATCAGAAACGGGGCTGGTACCCGGGCGAGATTGGCGACCCAGTAGCCGAGGACCGCCGAGACGCCGAGCACGAGGGCGTCGTCGAGGCCGATCGCGTTCGCGGCGGGACCGGGCACGGCGAAACCCGCCGGCTCGTAACCCTGGAACAGCCGGAACCAAAACGGGATCGTGATCACGGTCAACAGCGCGCGGGTGTTGTGGATCAAGGAAATGGTGCGGGCATCGCCCCCCATGGCGGTACCGACCGTATACATGGCGAGGTTGCCGCCTGGCACGGACGAGAAATAGGCGCTCGCCGCGTCGAATCCGAAGCGGCGGCTGAGCAGCATGGAGAACGCGCCCGCCATCAAGGCGGCGTAGAGCAAAAGCGCGGTGACGCTTGGCCACCATGCGGTCAAGTCCGCGAGGGTTTCGGGCGTGAACGCGCTTCCGAGCATCACGCCTAGGATCGGGACCACGACCGCGTTCGAACGGCGCGGCACCTGGACCGGTGCGCCGGCAAGAGCCGCAGCCGTCGTCACCACCGACGCGCCGATCATCCACGGAAGCGGCGCGCGGAAATAGGCGAACAACGCGCCGCCTGCGGCGCCCAGTCCCACAGCCAGAGCGACGCGCACGGCGAGCGAGCGCGTCAGCGACGGCGGAACCGGCAACGGTTCGTTCCCCCCGTCACGGCAGATATTGTTCGTTGATGATCCGCTGTTCCAGGTTGTGTTCGGGATCGAACAGCAGGACCGGCATCACCGTGGCATCCTCGCGGACCACGACGCGGGCGATGTCCCGGACCTCCGTGTAATCGGCGACTGCGCTCACTGAGCGCTCGCCCGGCTCAAACACGTCGAAAGTGATCGCGGTGGTATGGGGCAGCAAGGCACCGCGCCAGCGGCGCGGACGAAACGGGCTGATGGGTGTCAGCGCGAGCACGCCAGCGCCGATCGGGATGATGGGTCCGTAGGCCGACAAATTGTAGGCGGTGCTGCCGGCAGGCGTGGAGACCAGGACCCCGTCGCAGATCATTTCCGGGATCCGGACGAGGCTATCTTCGCTGATTCGCAACTTGGCCGCAAGGCGCGTCTGGCGAAAAAGCGAGACCTCGTTGATGGCCAGCGCCCGGCGCGTCCTTCCGTGAATGTCGATCGCGGTCATGCGCAACGGTCGAAGCCGGATGGGCTCAGACCGCGCGAGCCGTTCGAGAATCGCTTCCTCGGAAAAGACGTTCATGAGGAACCCCACGGATCCCCGATTCATGCCGTAGATGGGAATCCCGCGGTGCATGTGCTTGTGCAGGGTCTGAAGCAGGAATCCGTCGCCGCCGATGGCGACGATCAGGTCGGCCTTGGCGGCCGCGACGTTGGGATAGCGGGCCTTCAGGCGCGCGCCGGCCTCGCGAGCCGCTTTCTGCGGAGACGCGACGAACGCGACGGTCTTGAACTTCATTTTCGGTTCCGCCGGTGGGATCACCCGTCATCGGGTGCGCCCGAGTATAGCGAAGGTCCCGGCGGGCGCTACCCGGGGCCGTTGCGGGGCTCAGGTGGGGACCCCCGGATGCCGGTAAAAGTGCCAGAGCAATCGCGCCGCCGCGCTCCGGTACGGACGCCAGCCCTCGGCGATCTCGATCATGCGCGTCCGGTCGGGCCGCTCGTTCAGACCCTTCAGTGCCTGGACGGCGCGTTGCACGGCGAGATCGTCCGCCGGCCAAACGTCGGGCCGGCCAAGGGCGGACAGGAGATAGATGTGCGCCGTCCATGGGCCGATGCCGCTTGCCTGAATGAGATGCTCGATCGCTCGCTCGTCGTCCATGGTCGCCACCGCGCCCAAGTCGATTCGCCCGGCAATGACGTCGGCGGCGAGCGCGAAAAGGGTGCGCGTCTTCTGGTGACTGAGCCCCACCGGGGCGAGCGTCGCGGGATTTCGACGCAACAGCCTTTGTGGCGTTAGCGGGCGGACCTGAGATTCGAGCCGGCCGATAATGGCGCCCGCGGAGGCAGTCGATAGCTGCTGCGCCACGATGATACGTGCAAGGCCCGCGAACCCCGACGGTTGTCGCCGCACGCGGGGAAGCCCGCATTCGGCATAGGCGCGCGCGAGATCGGCATCCCTGCGGCCAAGGGTTTCGAGGGCGGGGCCCAGCGAAGTGTCGGGACGCGGCGTCGCGTCGTCGGGAGCGGGCGTCCGCATGGGGCGTTTCGGACAGCAATCTCAGCGGGCGTGATAGAGGATCTGGTTTTCGATGAGGCCCTTCGAGACGCACTCGGGCGCTCCCGCGCCTTCATTGGAAAGCGGATCGTCGGAGGTGAAGTAGAATATGACGCCGTTGCTGCCCGAAACGCGCCCCTCGAGGTCCGAGTACTCGAGGAAGATACGCCAGACGAAGAGCGCGCGAACGGCGATTGTGGTGACCTCACGCGCTTCTTCAACGGTGACGATGGCGCGTCCCTCCAACAGCGAAAGCCGTGTGACGTTGAAGGTCTCGCCCTGGGTATCCTGGGTGAGGTAGTGGGCCGAATCGGCGGTCGCGTAATCGACATGCTGCGGGCTTTGGTCGCCGGTGTAGCTCCGCATCGTGCGACCGCAGTCGATCAGGTTTCCCGGATCGGTCGATTCGAATTTGACCTCGATGATGTCGGAGCCGTCGTTCTCCTTGACCTCGCGAAAGGTGTCGGACCGAAGGTTGCGAACGAGTCGGTCCCAGACGACGCCGCGGGGCTGTTCCAGCACGATTCGGTTTTCGAGCGCGTACGAAGCGGGCCCTTCGTACGAGACCTGCGCACCGGCAGGCGCCCACCAAAGGACGCCGGCGACAAGCATCGCCGCGGCAACGATTCGGATGGACAACGGACCTCCCTCGGCGGCCACGATCCGAAAAAACGTATCTACTCGGCGGCGCTCCGTCCATCGTCTTCGTGGCCAACGCGCCGCGGCCCGGAGCCGCGAATCGGCTCGCACGTTCAGCCGCCGGTGACGTTCATGTGTCGGGGTACGGTCGGACGGTCCAGGCGGTCGACCACGAAATCGTGACCGCGGGGCTTGCGCTCGATCGCGGTGGCAATGGCTGCCATCAGGGGGGCATCAGATTCGCTTTCGCGCAGCGGCGCGCGCAGATCGGCCGAATCTTCCTGGCCGAGGCACATGTACAGCTTGCCCGTGCAGGTCAGGCGGACGCGGTTGCATCCCTCGCAGAAGTTATGGGTCAGCGGCGTGATGAAACCGATCCGTTGGCCGGTCTCGGCGATGCGGACGTAGTGCGCCGGCCCGCCGGTCCGCTCTTCGACGTCGACCAGCGTCCACCGTCGTTCGAGGCGCTCGCGGAGTGCTGTCAAGGGAAGGAACTGATCCATCTTTTGCGCACCGATCTCGCCCATGGGCATCACCTCGATGAAGGTGAGGTCGAATCCCTCGGCACCGCACCAGCGCACCAGGTCTTCGAATTCGCCGTCGTTGACGCCCTTGAACGCGACGGTGTTGATTTTCACCCTGAGCCCGGCCGCCTTGGCCGCCTCGATTCCTTCGAACACGCGATCCAGTCGGCCCCAGCGGGTGATCGCCAAGAAACGCTCCGGATCGCGGGAATCGAGCGAGATATTGACCCGTTTGATGCCAACGTCGGCGAGTTCTGCCGCGAAACGCGAAAGCTGGCTCGCGTTGGTGGTGAGCGTGAGTTCATCCAACGCGCCGGCGCTGAGATGCCGGCCGAGAGCGCGAAACAAGCTCATGACGTTGCGCCGGACCAGGGGCTCGCCGCCGGTCACCCGCAGCTTGCGAACACCATGGCGGACGAACGCGCCGCACAGCCGATCCAGCTCCTCGAGCGTCAGAATATCGGCCTTCGGCAGAAACGTCATGTCCTCCGCCATGCAGTACACGCAACGGAAATCGCACCGGTCCGTGACCGAGACCCGGAGATAGGTCACCGGGCGGCCAAAAGGATCGACCAACGAGTCTGTACGTTCTTGAGGGACCATGGCGGACGCTTTTTTTCGGCGCTGTCGGTGCCCACAGCATAGCGTCGCGCACGCGCGTTTTCGACCCCAACTTTTCTGTGGGTAATTCCGCCCAAGCGGCCGTCGCGGCTCGCGGCGTGCGAGCGTTTCGGGGTGTCGGTTTCGATCGTACACACTTATTGATCTGTCATATATCATGGCGTAATATACCGAAGCGATAGGTAAGTGACGTCGCGGCGGGCCATATCAGGCCCCTCGGGGCGCGGATGAACTGACTGCGGGGAGCATTGAGCAAATGGACGTTCGAACGCTATGCCTCGGCGTGCTCAACCTCGGCGACGCCAGCGGTTACAAGATCAAGAAGATGTTCGAGGAGGGTCCGTTCGCCCATTTCCACCAGGCGGGCTTCGGCTCCATCTATCCGGCCCTGGGCAGCCTCCACGAGGACGGTTGCGTTAGCTATACCGAGGTGGCGGCCGACCGGCGGCCCGCGAAGAAAGTCTACGCCATCACCGAGAAGGGGCGGACCGCGTTCCGCCAATCGCTTACCAAATGGCCGGCGCCGGACAAGATCCGTTCCGAGTTCGTGTTCATGCTGTTCTTCGCCGACCTCATGGAAGAGGAGCATCTCGGCGCCGTCTACGATGCGTATCTCGCCCATTACCGACACTACGTCGAACAGATCCGCGGAGTCGATTCGGCGGGCATCTCGCCGGGCCGACTCTTTGCCCGCGGTTTCGGCCTAGCCTTCTACGAAGCGGCCGTCAAATACTTGGAGTCGAACCGATCGCTTCTCCTCGATGAGCGAGGCGAAGCGCCCGGGCGCAAGACGGGCACTGACAAATGAAACGCTCGTTCCTTGTCGCTGGGACGCTCGCCTTGGGCGTTGCCGGTTGGATCATGTCGGGCCAGTTCGGCGGTTCCGAGGTGCGCCCGCCCCCATCGGTGGTGAAGGCGAGCGCGACCCCATCCGTCTTCGAGGTTCAGGTGAAGACCTCGGTCGCGCGCGAGCGCGTCAAGGAGATCGTGTTGTTCGCCAGCACGGAAGCCGACCGGGCGGTGCTGGTCCGGGCCGAGACCGCCGGGCGCGTGACGACGCTCGGCGCCGCGAAGGGGGACCGGGTCAAAAGAGGCGACGTCATCGTCCGAATCGCCACGGAGGATCGCAAGGCACGCCTCGCCGAGGCGGAAGCGCGCCTCGCCCATTACACACTCGCCTACGACGCCGCCCAAAAGCTGTCGGAAAAAGAGTTTCGCTCCCGCGTCCAATTGGCCGAAGCCCGCTCGCAGCTCGAAGCGGCGAACGCGGCGCTGGCAGCAATTCGCAACGACATCGAGCACACGGTGATTCGCGTGCCGTTCGACGGGATTCTCGAGGATTTGGCGGTGGAGATCGGCGATTATCTGGGCGTCGGTGACGGGGTCGCCCGGATCGTCGATCTCGACCCCATCCTGATCGTCGCCGAGGTCTCCGAACGCGAGGTCGGCCTCGTAAAAACGGAATCGCCGGCAAGCGCGCGGCTGGTCACCGGACAAGAGGTGGCCGGAGCGGTTCGCTTCGTCGCGCGGGTCGGGGCGGCGCCGACCCGGACGTTTCGCGTCGAGGTGGCGGTGGACAACCCGGCGCTCGTGATCGGCGAAGGCTTGACGGCCGAGTTGTGGCTCACTACCGGACGCGTGCGCGCGCACCGGGTCTCGCCGGCGGTGCTGACTCTTTCCGAGGACGGCGTTCTCGGAATCAAGATCGTGGGACCAGACGACAAGATCGTCTTCCACCCGGTCGACATCGTCGTCGACACCCCGGACGGCGTCTGGTTGGCGGGTCTCCCCGAACGCGTCGACGTGGTGACCGTGGGGCACGAATTCGTCCGCGCCGGTCAAATCGTCCGGCCACGCTTCGAGGAGACGTCCCCGCCCGGGGCTGGGAGCGGTGGCGATGATGCGGTTCGCTCGCCCGAAGGACGTGGGGCGGAATCGTGAATTCCTTGATCGATTCCGCGTTAGGCCGTTCGCGAACGATCATCGCTACGCTTTTGCTCGTTCTGGTCAGCGGGACCGTGGCCTACATCGAGATTCCCAAGGAATCGGATCCCGACATCAGCATTCCCATCATCTACGTGCGCCTGAACTTCGATGGCATCTCGCCCGAGGACTCCGAACGGCTCTTGATCCGGCCCATGGAAGAAGAGTTGCGGGTGATCGAGGGCGTCAAGGAAATGCGCTCGTCGGGCTACGAAGGCGGCGGAAGCGTCGTCCTCGAGTTCGAGGCGGGGTTCGACGCCGACGCCGCCATGGACGACGTGCGCGAAAAGGTCGACTTCGTAAAGCCCGATCTTCCGGACGGGGCGGACGAACCGACGGTGCACGAGGTCAACATCTCTCTGTTCCCGGTCCTCGTCGTAATTCTGTCGGGCGAGGTCCCGGAACGGACGCTCTTGCGGCTCGCGCGCGAGCTCAGGGATGCCGTCGAGGGTATCTCCAGCGTTCTCGCGGCCGAGATCGCCGGCGATCGCGAGGATCTGGTGGAGGTGATCGTCGATCCGATCCGAATCGAGAGCTACGGCCTTGCAGCCAACGAGGCCATCGCCGCCGTCCGCAACAGCAACTTGGTCGTCGCGGCGGGAACCCAGGATACCGGCCGGGGCCGGTTCTCGATCAAGGTCCCGGGGTTGTTCGAGGCGGTCGAGGACATCCTGGACATGCCGCTCGTGGTCCGGGGCGACGCCGTGGTCACCGTTCGCGACATCGCCGAGGTTCGCAGCGCGTTCAAGGACGCGCAAGGGTTCGCGCGCGCCGAAGGCCGCCCAGCCGTGGCGCTCGAGGTCTCGAAGCGCGCGGGCGAGAACATCATCGAAACCATCGAGCGTGTCCGCGCCGTCGTCGAGGCCGAACGCGCCGCCTGGCCGGAACCCTTGCGCCAGACGGTCGCCGTGACCTTTTCCCAGGACAAGTCCGACGACGTCCGCATCGTGCTGGGCGATCTCAAGAACAACGTGATCAGCGCCGTGCTGCTGGTGATGATCGTGGTGGTCGCGGCGCTCGGCTGGCGCACCGGCGGCTTGGTGGGCGTCGCCATCCCCGGCTCCTTTCTGACCGGTATCCTGGTGCTGGCGGTGCTGGGGCTGACGATCAACATCGTCGTCCTGTTCTCTCTGATCCTCGCGGTCGGGATGTTGGTGGATGGCGCGATCGTGGTTACCGAGTACGCCGACCGCAAGATGTGCGAAGGCGAGCCCCGAGGGACCGCCTACGCGCTGGCCGCCAAACGCATGGCTTGGCCCATCACGGCGTCGACCGCGACGACTTTGGCCGCGTTCATGCCGTTGCTGTTTTGGCCCGGCGTCGTCGGCGAGTTCATGGTGTTCCTGCCCATCACCTTGCTGGCGACGTTGAGCGCCTCGCTCTTGATGGCGCTCATCTTCATTCCCACCTTGGGCGCGCAGATCGGGCGACCGGGGACCACGGATCCGGAGGCCATGCGGGCGCTCGCCGCGGCTGAGAGCGGCGCGCTCGGCGATCTCGGCGGCGCGACGGGCGCCTATGTGCGCGGGCTCGGCTTCTTGCTGCGCCATCCCGCAAAGGTGGTGACGCTGGCCTTGGCGTTGCTCGTCGGGGTGCAGTGGTTCTACGCCGCCCAGGGCAACGGCATCGAGTTCTTTCCCGACGTGGAACCCGACTTCGCGAAGGTTCAAGTTCGGGCGCGCGGCAACCTGTCGGTTCTCGAGAAGGACGGGATCATGCGCGAAGTCGAGCGGCGCGTGCTCGAGGTATCGGGGTTCGACAGCGTCTATGCGCGGACCGGCACGCCCGAGAACTCGCAGGAGGCCGCGGACATCATCGGCAGCATCTCCCTGGAGCTCGCCGACTGGCGCTCGCGGCGTCCGGCGCGCGAGATCATGGCCGAGATCAAGGACCGCACCGCCGACCTCGCCGGGATCTACGTGGACGTGCGCAAGCAGGAACAAGGGCCACCGGTGGGAAAGCCAATCCAGCTCGAACTCAGTTCGCGGTATCCGGATCTCTTGCCTGCGGCGGTGGAGACCATATTGGCGGGACTGATGGGGATCGACGCTCTCATTAACGTCGAGGATTCGCGCCCTCTTCCGGGAATCGATTGGGAAATGAGGGTGGATCGCGCGCAGGCCGCGAAGTTCGGCGCCGATGTCGCCGGCATCGGACACGCCGTGCGCCTCGTGACCACCGGCATAAAGCTCGGCGAGTACCGTCCCGAATCGAGTGATGACGAGGTGGAAATCCGCGTCCGCTACCCAAGCGCGTACCGCAACATCGAACAGCTCGACCACATCCGGTTGAAGACGAACGAAGGGCTCGTACCGATCGCCAACTTCGTCTCGCGCACGCCGCGGCCGCGGGTCGGCACCATCCGGCGCGTCGACGGCAAACGGGTCATGACGGTCAAGGCCGATGTTGCCGAGGGTGTTCTTGCCGACGACAAGGTTCGCGAGATTCAGGCGTGGCTTCCGTCGGCGAACCTGGACTCCCGCATCGATGTGGCGTTCAAGGGTGAGGACGAGGAGCAAAAGAAGGCCGAGGCGTTCCTGCTCAAGGCTTTCGCCGTGGCGCTGAGCATCATGGCGATCATCCTGGTGACCCAGTTCAACAGCTTCTATTCGGCCTTCCTGATCCTCTCCGCCGTGGTCATGTCCACGATCGGCGTCATGATCGGGCTTTTGGTGATAGGCCAGCCCTTCGGCATCGTGATGAGCGGCATCGGTGTCATTGCCCTCGCCGGCATCGTCGTCAACAACAACATCGTGCTCATCGACACCTTCGATCGCCTAATGGAGAAGACCGGAAACGTCCGCGAGGCGATCTTGAGAACCGGCGCCCAGCGCATGCGCCCGGTGTTGTTGACGACCGTGACGACGATCCTCGGCCTCATGCCCATGGTCCTCGGCGTCAACATCAACTTCGTAACCCGCGAGGTCCTCGTCGGAGCGCCATCCTCGCAGTGGTGGCACCAGCTCTCGGCGGCGATCGTCTTCGGCCTCGGCTTCGCCACCTTGCTTACGCTCGTGGTGACGCCGAGCGCCTTGATGCTGCGCGGGAACTTGGGTGCATGGCGACGGCGCCGGAATCAAGCGCGCTCGCCGCTGCGCGTAGACGCGCACGCCGGCGACTAGCGCACGATCCCCTTTGGTAGGCTCCAGCCCGCACCCCGCCCGGTCGCGTACGCAATGGTACGCTTGGGGCGGCCGGACGAGGGTGCGGGCCGGTGCGAATCCACTTGAGTGGATGACGATCTAGGGGGGTGGCGGTTGCCCTCGGCGGGCGGGCCCAATCATCGCGTTTGCGGACACGGCGCAAAAGGCCTCCGCTCATATGGTTCAATTTGGTCGGAGTGTGCTCACTCTCAGGGTTGGGTCGCCGCGGGGTCCTTCTTTTCGGTAGCCGCGATCGGCGACGCGGCGAGTCCGATTCGCTTTTGCCGCCGATAGGATCGGATGCTGAACGGAATGGTGACGACGTAGACCGAGAGCACGACCGACAGCGTCGACCACGGCGCGCTCACCAGCGCCGCCGCGAACAGCCCGACCAGAAGCATCACCGGCAGCACCCAATGATGCGGCACGCGCACCTTTTTGAACGAGTACGTGGGGATCGGGCTGACGAGAAGCGCCGAAATGGTGATGATCGCGGCCGAGACGACGAACGGGTTCTTGAAGGCGTCCGTTCCGAATTCGAACGACAGAATCATGGGCGCGAGCACGAGACCGGCGCCCATGGGCGAAGGAACGCCGGAGAAGTAATTCACCGTCCACGCGGGCTGGTCGGGCTCGTCGAGGTGGGTGTTGAACCGGGCCAACCGGAGTGCGCAGCAAACGCTGAACAGCAGCACCAGGACCCACCCGATCCTGTCGAAGACCCGCATCGTCCATAGATAAAGCAGCACCGGCGGCGCCACCCCGAAGCAGATGAAATCCGACAGCGAATCCAGTTCGGCGCCGAACTTGCTGGCTCCCTTGAGGATGCGCGCGATGCGCCCGTCGAGCCCGTCGAGGATCGCCGCCACGAGGACCGCGAGGACAGCGTGCTCCCAGCGCTCCTGAAGCCCGAACCGCAGCGCCGAGAGGCCCGCGCACAACGCCAGCAGCGTCAGGATGTTGGGAATCATGCGGTTGAACGGCAGTCCCCTCAGCCGTTCCCGGCGGGGGTGAATCATCATGTCGAGCCGGCCCGCACCTCTCCGCCGCGCGCCGATTCCTGCGCGCGAACGTCGGCGACGACGGTCTCCCCGGCCACCGTCCGCTGGCCGACGGAGACCAGCGGCGCGACGCCTTCGGGAAGGTAAATGTCCACGCGGCTTCCGAACCGGATCAGACCGAATCGCTCTCCGGCGCGAACGCTTTGGCCGATCTTGAGCGCGCAGCGGATGCGCCTCGCAATCAATCCCGCGATCTGGACGCACGCCACGTCCCATCCGTCCGGCGCCGTCACGCGGAAGCCGTTGCGTTCGTTGAGGGCGCTGGCCTTGTCGAGTGACGCGTTGAAGAAGCGCCCCGGCGTGTACTTGAGCGCGGTAACGACACCGTCGCACGGCATCCGGTTTACGTGAACGTCGAAGACGTTCATGAAGATCGAGACCCGCGACCGTGGAGCGTCGTTCAGTGCAAGCTCGTCGGGAGGCGGCGATCGCTCGATGGCCTGGACCACGCCGTCGGCGGGGCTCACGATCAAGTCCTCGCGGGTCGGCGTCACGCGGTCGGGATCGCGAAAGAAATACGCGCACCAAGCCGACAACAATGCGCCGAGCCAGACGAGGTGGCCGTTGACGGCCGCCAGTCCAAGCGTCGCCAGGACCAGCAACCCGACGAACGGCCAGCCCGCGCGATTGATCGGGGGAAAGATGCGACCCAACAAGATTTCGCTGCTCCCAAAGGCCACCGCCCTCGACGATGTGCCTGGGTATCCTAGAGCGGATCGCCATTGATTGGAACCGCGATGCGGCCCCAATCAGGCGTCTGAATCCGCTCTATTTCAATAAGATAGACAAGATTGACGTGCTCGGCGGATCGCTGTTGGCGGGTTGTGGGCGCCACGATCTGGCCCAGTTGTCTAGGCGCCGGCGGCTAGCGCATTGTCGGTTTTGTCGGATCGAGGGCGCATCCCCGACCGACCGCCCCAAGCGCACCATTCCGTGGGCGGCCGGGCGGGGGTGCGGGTCGGTGCGATTCCACCAGAACTGGAAAACAGCCTAAGAAGTAGGTGCGCGCTAATTCGTGGCCGGCAGGGAAAAGATCTGGCCCGGAAAGATCATATCGGCGTCCCTGATCTGGTCCAGATTGGCCTTAAAGATCACCGAGTAGGCAAAGCCGGTCCCGTAGGAGCGCCGCGCGATTCGCCACAAGCTGTTGCCCGGCTGGACGATCACGTACGTGCCTGCCGCCATGGTGGTCAACGGCTCGGCGCGCGAGAACGGCATTGAAACCCTCGCCAGCACCTTGCCGCTTTCGTCTACCTGGTCGGCGCGGAGCGTGTAGAGCCCCGGCTCCACAAGCTGGTTCGGTTGCATCGACCAGGCCCCACCCGCGTCGCTTTCGGCGCGGCCGATGAATGCATTGTTGAGATAGACGTGGACGATGCCGCCCGCGGCGGCGTGCCCGCTGATCGTCACCAGACCCCGATCATCGTAATCCACGATGTCGACCATGAGCTGGAAGGTCTGCGCGGTGGTCGATTCGGGGCGCTGCAAGACGACGCTCGTCCCCGATCCGTCGCGCGGTACTTTGAGAACGAGCGCCCGGCTTTCCCCTTTGGCGGGTTCGCCACCGATGTCCTTGCCGATTTCGGGAACCACCAAGACAACGACCGGTTCGGAAAGGACCGGCGCCTGTCCTTCGATTTCCATCTTCAAGCCGAGCCGGCGGCTCCCCGGTTTTTGCGGCGCATCCGGGACGAAGACCCACTCGCCGCGTGAGTTCGCCGTCACCTCGCCGATGACGTTCTCGCCTTCCTGGATGATGACGTTCTCGCCTTCCTGGATGATGACGTGGCTTCCCGGGTGGGCGCGCCCCGCGAGTACCGCCTCGCCCTTGGGCGTGACCCGGACGACGTCGAAGCTCAGTTCCGCAGCCGTGCCCGCCTCACCCGCGGGTTTGGTTAGACCCTTGTCGGTGTCGGGGCGCGACGCGGCTGCTTCTCCCGGTGCCGTGCGCCGCTCGAGCCTGATGCCTCCGACGTCCGGGGCCTTCGCCTGCGGCGCCAGTCCGCTATCGGTGGACGCGGGCGTCGCGGGCTTCGTCTCGTCGGTTCGCGGTACCGGCTGGGTGGCCGCGGTTTCCGCGGGCGCGGCCGTAAACCGTTCGGGCGGCGCACCGTCGAGTTCGTCTTCGTCCAGGAGCAAGAAGTTAAGGCCGATGGCGCCAACGACAACGATGACGCCGATGCCAATGACGACGAGCGCGCGGATCACCTTTTTACCCCGCTGCAACAAAATGTTCCGTATTTTCACGGACCGACTACAAGATAGCACCTTCGGCACCATGGGTATAGCGGCTCGCGATTCGAACGCGCGCGCGCATCGCCTAGGTGTCTCGCGCCCGGATTTCAGGCGCCGCGGTCACTTCGCGGATTCGATCCGCTTGCTGAGGGGAGGCAGCGAGCGCAGATAGACGATGATCGCGTCCCGGTCGGCATCGGTGAGCTTCGAGGTGGTGTTCTCCACGACCTCGGCCATGCCCGAGCCGACGAAGTCGCCGTCGGGCAGCATGCCCATCGTGAACAGCGACTTGATATCCCCGTCCGACCAGCGCCCGATACCAGTGTCCGCATCGGGCGTGATATTGGGGATGCGTCCGCCCTCGGGGCCGTCAAGCGTCCCCGAGAACGCCTCGTCGCGCTTGAGGGCGCCAAGCGCGTTGCGCGGCGTATGGCATTCGCCGCAGTGGCCGAGCGCCTCGACCAGATAGGCGCCGCGGTTCCACGTCTCGTCGCGGTCGGGGTTGGCCGCGAACGGCCCGGGCGCGAAAAAGAGCAGCTTCCAGCCGGCGATCAGGGGGCGCCAGCCGAACGGGGGGTCGATATCGTGGGACTGATTGCGTTTCGCCACCGGCGGCAGGGAAAAGATGTAGGCCCTGATATCCTTGAGGTCCGCGTCGCGGATCTTCGTGAAGGTGGGATAGGGAAATGCGGGAAAGTAGTGGCTGCCGTCAGGTGCGATTCCTTCACGCAGCGCGCGTATGAAGTCCGCATCGGTCCAATCCCCGATCCCGTGCTCGGGATCGCGCGTGATGTTGGCGCTGTAGAAGGTCCCGAATGGCGTCTTGAGCTTGCGCCCGCCGGCGAGCGGCGGCCCCTTGCCATCCACGTCGGTATGGCATCCGGCGCATCCGGCGGCCGCGAACAGGTACTCGCCGCGCTTGACGGCCGCGTCGTCGGCGCGCGCGGCCTGCGTCAAAGCGAAGCCAGCGAAAACGAAGAAGACGCAGAAGGCGACGAGGCGCGACGCGCCCGGGGCCTGGGTCAAGCCGGGCGCCCGGGCGGAAGCGTATTCGGCGACCGGTCCTATTGCTTCTTCCGGAAGCTCTTGTGACAGCCGCCGCAGGCCTTGCCCACGGCGCCCATCGCCCCTCCGGTGGCCGCCATGTCACCGCCGGCCGCCACTTTGGCAAAATTCGCGGATGCGTCCTTCAACGCCACCCACGCCTTTTCGAATTCGCCCGGCTGCGCCCAGATCGCCGGCAGGGCGTCGGTGTTTCCCTCGCCCGATCCCACCGGGAACAGATCGCCGGTCATGGCTCCGATACTGGCGAGGGCTGCGGCGTGTCCGGCGACATGCCCGGGCTTGCCGGCCTCGCCCTTCATGACCGCGGAGATGGCGCCCATGTGGGCGGCCAGCGCCTTCATGTGGTTCTGGCGATATTTGATCGCGTTGTCGTCGGCATCGGCGAGGCCTGCGAACCCGATGCTGGCGACCATCGCGGCGATCCCCGCGGCGGCGATCCGATTAACGAAAGGCGTCATGGGTGTCCCCCTTGTGAAGTTGTGGCATTGCCCGGTTAACAGCGCAAACGACGCAATATTCCCGAACGATCATTCTGAGCAAAGTGACATCTTCGTGATCGCGAAGCGCGAAAGGCCGAGACCGCGCTTTTCCCGCTCGTGGTCGGACGCTACCCTGGCATCGGCGATTCACGCTGCGGACATGAACGAACCATGAGCAAGATCCGCGCGCTTACAGTCTTTTGTGGGTCGAAGACCGGCGTCAATCCAGCCCACCGCAAGGCCGCTTCGCGACTGGGCGAGGCGATGACCGCCCGCGGGATCCGTCTCGTCTATGGCGGCGGCCGTATCGGGCTGATGGGCGTCATCGCCCAAGCGGTCCGTCGGGCGGGCGGCCACGTCACCGGCGTCATCCCCGATTTCCTGGTCAAGCACGAGGTCGCGGATCACGACGTGACGGAGTTGGTCGTGGTCGACAGCATGCATGAGCGCAAGCGGCGGATGTTCGAGCTCGCCGACGGGTTCGTCATGCTTCCGGGAGGCCTCGGGACCGTGGATGAGACCATCGAGATCGTCACCTGGAAGCAGCTGCGGCTGCACGCGAAGCCCGTCGTGCTCGTCGACATCGAAGGCTGTTGGGGGCCCTTGCGGGCGCTCGTGGATTCGATCATCTCCCAAGGCTTCGCCCATCCGGCGGTGGGCGAGCTGTTCAGCGTCGTCGAGGATGTGGACGACGTGTTTGCGGCCCTCGCGGCGGCGCCCGAACCTAAGCCCGAGGTTCTCACGAGCCATCTCTGACGTGCCGCCGTCCGCTTGCCTTGGCAACCGCGCGTGCGTAAGGTTCGACCCGCCATCGCACGTGGGCCGGCGCGGCCGGCGATGCGCCGTCTGAACGGGACCCCGGGAGAAAAACAATGAACAAAATCAAGGTCGTGAGCCCGATCGTCGAGGTCGACGGCGACGAGATGGCCCGCGTTATGTGGGCGTTCATCAAGGAAAAACTGATCCTTCCCTACCTCGATATTGAGATCGAATATTACGACCTCGGGATCGAGGAGCGGGACGCGACCGAGGACCGGGTCACGGTGGAGGCGGCCGAGGCCATTCGAAACCACGGCGTGGGCGTCAAGTGCGCCACCATCACGCCCGACGAGGCGCGGGTGGAGGAATTCAACCTCCATAGCATGTGGCGGTCGCCGAACGGCACGATCCGAAACATCCTCGGCGGCACCGTTTTCCGGGCCCCGATCATCCTCGCGAATATCCCGCGCCTGGTGCCCGGCTGGAAACAGGCGATCGTGATCGGCCGTCACGCGTTCGGTGACCAGTACCGGGCCACGGATTTCGTGGTGCCCGGAAAGGGCCGGCTCACGGTGCGCTGGGAGCCGTCGGACGGTGGCGAGGCGATCGAACACGAGGTCTTCGACTTTCCCTCGGGCGGCATCGCTATGACCATGTACAACCTCGACGAATCGATCCGCGGCTTCGCGCACGCGTGCATGAACTTCGCGCTCGACGTCGGTTGGCCCCTCTATTTGTCGACCAAGAACACGATCCTCAAAGCCTACGACGGGCGTTTCAAGGACCTGTTCGCCGAGATTTTCGAGACCGAATTCAAGGACCGTTTTCAGGCCAAGGGCATCACCTACGAACACCGCTTGATCGACGACATGGTGGCGAGCGCGCTCAAATGGCCGGGCGGGTTCGTTTGGGCGTGTAAGAATTACGACGGCGACGTCCAGTCGGACACGGTGGCGCAGGGCTTCGGCTCGCTCGGGCTGATGACGTCGGTCCTGCTGACGCCGGACGGCAATACGGTCGAGGCCGAGGCCGCCCACGGCACCGTGACCCGCCATTTCCGCGAGCACGAGAAGGGGCGCGAAACCTCGACCAACCCCATCGCCTCGATCTTCGCGTGGACGCGCGGGCTTTGGTACCGCGGCAAGTTCGACGCCACGCCCGACGTCCAGGCATTCGCCGAGACCCTCGAGAGGGTCTGTGTGGAAACCGTGGAATCCGGGGCCATGACCAAGGATCTGGCGCTTCTCATTGGGCCCGAGCAAGCCTGGCTCAACACCCAGGCGTTCCTGGGCACGCTGGATACGAACCTTCAGGCCGCTATGGCGTGACGCTTTGGCCGCGTCCCTTGACGGGCACGTACCCAACACCGTACAAAGCCCAGCCTGATGAAAAGAGGAACGCCGCACCGATGTCCAGGCGCTGCCCCGTGACCGGGAAGGGCGTGCAGACCGGCAACAACGTCTCGCACGCCCACAACAAGACCCGCCGCCGGTTCCTGCCGAACCTGCAGAAGGCGACCGTGTACAGCGATGCGCTGGCGCGCACGGTCCGGCTTCGCATCGCCACCAGCGCGCTTCGGACCATCGAACAAGCCGGCGGGTTGGATTTGTTTCTGTTGGGAAACAAGGATTCCGACCTCGCGCCCGAGATCCGGCGCATCAAGAAGCGCGTCCGGCGCGCGCTCGAACGCGCAGCCGCCTGAGTCTCGCCGACCGGCGGGCCACGCGCGCCGCCCATCGACCGATCCCCATTCACCCGCGTCTTTCGCGACCACGTCTTTGACGAGCTTGTGCGCGCCGCCTGAACGGCGTTCGCATGGAAGCACTATCCGACCAGATTGAAACATTTGAGCGGAGTAATTTTGCGCCGTGGCTAGGCGCGCTTCGCATTTTGACATGCTGAAAGCACGAAGCGGACTCGTACGTCGGCTAATCGCCCGAGGCGGCCATCGTTCCGGTGCGGCCATCGTTCCGGTGCGTCCATTGAGTCCGACATCAAACATGAGCGGCCATTCCAGTTGCCGGTCCAGGACTGTGCGCCCCAGGGCGGATGGGACCCGTTCGGACCGACTCCAGCGAAATTGAAAGTATAAGAGAGCCTTTATTCAGTTATTTTTCGGTTTATTGCCGCTTAAAATTTTTTGTTTCCACCCGGATTGCTTTCCGGAATATTCGGCGTCTGCATATTTCTCCGCATATTCACCGAGTTTGGCGAATCTAGTATTCCTTAGCATGTAGTCTCGTTTGCTGCGGTTTCTCTTGCTGAGAAGAGTTGCCCAATTTCCCGCCTGGGGGTCGCCGTCTGCAGACTCTTCGCGATTTGCACGATAGGCAATGCGTGCTATGACGAAAATTCCCATAATCACAATCAAGACGACCGGGGAAAGAAACAGAAGTGGTATCCACGACATGTCATTTTACCAACAAAACAAAAAATCAGGCCAGATCACGTAGTACGCAATCGTTATTTATTGGCTTCTATCCCGTGCTGCTCGTTCGTTCTCGGGAAAAGAGGCAAGAGCCAATGCCACGCAACATGGCCCGTTCATTCCGGCGCGACGAAAACACTGTCGCGATCCGCTCTCGTCGGAAGGGGCGTGGTGGGCCGGTCGCGGCCCGGAATAGCGCTCAGGCGGCGCGTTCCTTCAGCGCCGCGATGAGAGCGTCGAGCCCACCCCTGGCGCGGATCACGGACGCGAACTCCTGGCGCAGCATCAAGGCCATGCTGACGCCCTCGACCGAAAGGTCCAGGATCCGGTAGTCCTCGCTGCGGTTGGTAAGCCGCCAGTTGGCGCGCAAGGCGTTGGCGCCGCTTCGGTCGACCCGCGAGCGGACCACGAAATCGCTTTCGCCGACGGTATTGGTGTTGAGGATCCGGATCGCGCTCACTTTTACGCCGCCGAGCCGCTGGGAATATGTTTGCACGACGAAGACCGCGAACGCATCCATGTAATCCGCGCGTTGCTGTTCGGTGGCCGATCGCCAGTGGTTGCCGAGGACGACCCTGCCGATCAGCGGAATGTCGAGATCGCGCGCCAGCAATTGGCGGAAAAAGGTGATCCTGCCTTCCTTCGAAACCGTCGCGTCGTCGAGAACCGAAATGACCTCGGTGCCTAACTCTACGATGTGGCGGGCCGCCGGATGCTCGGTATCCGGCCCGCCGGCTGCGGTTTCGAAAACGCCGAGCGCCGAAATGTCGCTGGCCGTCAGGTCCTTGCCGGCCTCGGTCGCAGGCGCGCTTTGCGGATCGAACGCTGCCTTGATCTCATCCCAGGTGGTGGCGCAAGCGCCAAGTGCGAGCCCCGAAAGCAACACGACCGCAGGCACGATGATGCGTTTGCAAGTCTTCATCTCAAGTTCCCCTCGTATCATGCCGGCCTGAACTCCGGCTCCTCTCCCCGGGAGGGGGGTCGTCGAGGGTGTCATGATAACACGGGTTCGGACGATCAGACTACCGTCCTGGGGCACGCGGTGCGGCGGGCCGGATGCCGGGCGCTCAGGCTTTCTTGCGGGCCGCTCGCGGTTGCCGATGCGCGGGCGGCTGGTCTGCGGATTCCTCGTCGAACAGATCGGTGAAGTTCTGCATCAAGGCCCCGCCGAGCTCGTCGGCGTCGACGATGGTGACGGCGCGCCGATAGTACCGGGTCACGTCGTGGCCGATTCCGATCGCGGTCAATTCGACCGGCGAGCGCGCTTCGATATAGTCGATGACGTCGCGCAGGTGGCGCTCTAGGTAATTGCCGGGATTGGCCGACAGCGTCGCGTCGTCCACCGGCGCGCCGTCGGAAATGACCATCAGGATCCGGCGCTGTTCCGCTCTTCCCAAGAGCCGGGAGTGAGCCCACATCAGCGCCTCGCCGTCGATGTTCTCCTTGAGAAGTCCTTCGCGCAGCATGAGACCCAGGTTGCGCCGCGCGCGCCGCCAGGGCGCCTCGGCCGCCTTATAGACGATGTGGCGAAGATCGTTGAGCCGCCCCGGATTGGCGGGCTTGTTTTCCGCGACCCACTTCTCGCGCGCGCTTCCGCCCTTCCAGGCGCGGGTCGTGAACCCCAGGATCTCGACCTTGACCCCGCACCGCTCAAGGGTGCGCGCGAGAATGTCGGCGCTGATCGCAGCGACGGTGATGGGCCGACCGCGCATCGAGCCGGAGTTGTCGATGAGCAGCGTGACCACGGTGTCGCGAAAGTCCGTCTCCTTCTCTTGCTTGAACGACAACGGATGGACGGGGTTGGCGACGATGCGTGCGAGCCGTCCGGAATCGAGCAGTCCCTCTTCCAGGTCGAACTGCCATGACCGGTTCTGCTGGGCCATCAGCTTGCGTTGCAGGCGGTTGGCGAGGCGGGCGACGACTCCTTGAAGGCTCGAGAGCTGTTGATCGAGTTGGGCGCGCAAGCGCGTCAGCTCTTCGGTCTCGCATAGCGTCGCGGCGTCCACGACCTCGTCGAAGGTCGTCGCGTACGCGTGATAGGTGGGCTCCCTCAGGGACGAATTCTCCGGCCATTGCGAACGCCAACTCGCGGGCCCCGCGGGATCTTCGTCGCCAAGCCCCGGCACGTAGCGCTCGTCCGCCGCGGCGAGGCCCACTTCGGTCTCTTGATCGAACTCGCCCTCGCCGGAATCGCTTGCCGTCATGCCGTCGGCCTCGGCTTCGGCGCCTTCCGAACGCGCCTGGTCCTCGTCCGCCTCGTCGGGCACCTCGTCCTCGATGTCTTTGTCGTCGCCGTCGCCCTCCTCGTCGCCGAGATCGAGGGCCTTGATCATCTCCCTCACCAGCGCGCTGAAGGATTCCTGATTCTCGATGCAGTCCGCGAGCTTGCCGACATGATCGCCCACCGTTTCGTGCAGCCACGGCCGCCAAAGTTCGATCATCGTGGCCGCCGCTTCGGGCAACGGGCCGTCGGTCAGCTTTTCGCGCATCATCAAGGCGATGGCGTCCGCCAATTGGGCGGTGTCGCGCTCGCCGACGTCGTCATAGCCTTGGAGCCGGCACCGGTACTCGAGATGCTTGACGAGGTTCTTGGCGACGCCGGCGAAGCGCTTGCAGCCCAGCGCTTCCACGCGCACCTGTTCCGCCGCCTCGAAGACGTCGCGCGCCTCGCGCCCGCTCGGCAACCGCCGGCGATGAAGCTTGGCGTCGTGGTAGCGTATGCGCAACGCCTGCGCGTCAGCGGCGCCGCGCAGCCGCCCCATGTCGGCGGCCGAGACCAAGCGCGGCGGCACTGGAAGACGAACGTGCGTGCCCGAAACGCCGGTGGCTTCGTGGCCGAAGGTGACCGTGATGTCGCCACGTTCGGCAACCGCCTTGACCGCCGCCTCGGTTACGCGTTTCGCGAGATCGCGGGGTTCTTCCGATGGCACGTCAGGCTTCGCCCTTCGCGCTCAAGACGCCGTTCCACGGATCGCGGATTCCGGCAACTCCTCTCCGAAACAGCGCTGGTAGTACTCGGCCACAACCGGGCGTTCGACCTCGTCGCACTTGTTGAGGAAGGTGAGTCGGAAGGCGGACGCGCAGTCGCCGAATATGTCGTCGTTTTCGGCCCAGGTGATGACCGTTCGGGGCGACATGACGGTCGAAATGTCGCCGTTCATGAACCCGGCCCGCGTCAGTGTCGCCAATTCGATCATCGCCTTCACGATCTCGCGCCTTTTCTTGGTGTTGTACGACGGGACCTTCGCGACAACGATATCGAATTCGGCGTCGTGGGACAGGTAGTTGAGCGTGGCGACGACGTTCCAGCGGTCCATCTGTCCTTGATTGATCTGCTGGGTTCCGTGATAGAGCCCGGTCGTGTCGCCCAATCCGACCGTGTTCGTGGTCGAGAAAAGCCGAAAATAGGGATGCGGGCGCATCACCCGGTTCTGATCCAGAAGCGTAAGCCTACCATCCGATTCCAAAACCCGCTGGATGACGAACATGACGTCCGGCCGTCCCGCGTCGTACTCGTCGAAGGCAAGCGCGGTAGGGTGCTGCAAGGCCCAGGGCAGGAGCCCCTCGCGGAACTCGGTCACCTGCAGCCCGTCGCGGATCACGATGGCGTCTTTGCCGACGAGATCGATGCGGCTGATGTGGCTGTCCAGGTTGATCCGGATGCACGGCCAGTTCAGGCGCGCGGCGACTTGTTCGATGTGGGTCGACTTGCCCGTGCCGTGGTAGCCTTGAATCATGACGCGACGGTTGTATGCGAATCCAGCGAGTATCGCCATGGTTGTGTCGCGGTCGAACTGGTAGGCGCTGTCGATGTCGGGTACGTGCTCGTCGCCTTCGCTGAAGGCCGGCACTTGCATGTCGCTGTCGATCCCAAAGGTCTGACGCGCCGAAATGGTGATGTCGGGGGCATCGAGTGGGAAGGATGTGCTCTTGGTGTCGATCGTGTCAGTCGCGGTCATCGCGTGGGATCCGTTGTCACAGCTGTTGTTGGGGTCGGTGGCGTAAGCTCAGGCGCCCAGACTGTTCATGATCGTCTCGTAGGCGCTGTTGATCTGTTTGAAGCGTTCTTCGGACGCCTTGTCGCCGCCGTTGGCGTCCGGGTGGTGGCGTTTGACCAGCTCCTTGTAGCGGGCCTTGACCGCCGTCGTCGTGATCGGCGGGTTGAGATCGAGGACGATCATCGCCCGTTCCTCGGCGGTCCGCGCAGGCCGTTCGCCGCCATCCGCCCGCGCCTCGCCGAAAAGCCCGAAGGGATCGCCGAGCGGCGCCCCGGATCCGTCGATGCGGGCAGCCCCGCCGAACGGCCACGATGGTCGGCGCCACACCGAATCGCGGCGCGTTTCCGCCTCGACCTCGGCCTCGCTCATGCCCGCGTAATAGTTCCATGACGCGTTGTACTGGCGGATATGCGCGAGGCAGAACCACCGGTACTCGCGCAGCGCGTTCGGCGATTTCGGCGCTCGGAAATCGCCGTCATCGGGGCACCCCGGCCACTCGCACGAGCGATCGCCGCCGTTCGTTTCTCGCACCGCGGGCCTTGGTTGAAATGCCATTCGCCTCGCCATCGAATAACTATGGTCGTTCCCAAGTCTCGTGGCAAGGCGAGCCCGACCCGGATTCTATAGCCCTTGCCGCGCTCCTCGGTGTTCGGATAGCCTTCGCCGCCGAATTGTGAACGTTCAAGGAATCGCCATGGCGAGGGCGACGACGGCGCCACGAGGCGTCGCTGCAACGATCGAACGGAAGCTTTCGTCCGCATTCTCGCCCGTGCGCCTCGATATCTTCGACGAATCCGACCGTCATGTCGGACATGTGGGCGCCCGGCCCGAAGGCGAGAGCCACTTCCGAATAGAATTGGTCTCGCGCGCTTTCGAAGGCAAGTCCCGACTCGAGCGCCAGCGCATGGTTTACGACGTGCTCGCCGACGAAATGGCGTCCCGTGTCCACGCGCTCTCGCTTCGGACCCTTACGACGGCCGAAGACTGAACCGGCCATCGTCACGCGGCCGTCACGCGGCCGTCAGTCGCCCGAATAGAACTCCGGCCATCTTTCCTTGGTAATCGCACCGTCGCTTGCGAACGTATGACAGCTGTTCAGCTGCGGAGGCCTCTCTCCGGACGCCCGTTCAGCGTATTGCTTGAAGCGGACCGCTCTCAAGGTCTGGTACGCGGTGACGGCGAGCGGTCCCAGCAACAAATCGGTGATGTGCGTGCAGCCGCGCACGCCGCCCAGCCGTTCCGCGATGGCGCGCCTCCACCCCGCGCCGACCCGTAATCCCTTGAGCGCCGCGTATGTCGGCGTGATCGCGTCGCAGACGTTGAATGGAGCAGCGTTCGTCGTCGCCTCGGCTTCCTGGATGACCATGTCGTCGTCGATCGTAAGGCGGATATCCATGGAATGTATGGGCTCGCCCGCGTTGATCCCGTCGCGGTCCTTGTTCTCGACGGGATAGGGCTTGGTATCGGTTATCGACCCCTCGATATCCCACAGACCGTCGTCTCTCTTGTATCCATAGCACCGGATTTCGCGGGTGTGGACGTGGTGGCGCGGCGACGATTTCGATAGCGGCATGGCGGCCTCGCTGGTTCTCGGATCGGCGGCCAATGTAGGGCCTCGGGCCATGCCGTCAATACGCGCCAGGGTCACGTCCGGGGCTGAGGCGTCTCGGGCTCGGTTCTCGGCGGGGTCACCCGAAGGGCGGTGATCTGGTTGCGTTGACGGCGCAGGATCTCGAAGCGCAGACCGTGGAAAAGGAAGGTCTGGCCGACTTCCGGAATACGGCGCGATTCATGCAACACGAGCCCCGCCACCGTCGCCGCCTCTTCGTCCGGCAGGCCCCATTCGAACTCGCGGTTCAGATCGCGAATGGTGACGCTTCCGTCGTCGACGTAGCTGCCGTCGCCCGCGTAGCGGACGCCGCTCACCTGGATGTCGTGTTCGTCCGAGATGTCGCCCACGATCTCCTCGAGGATATCCTCGAGCGTGACGACGCCCATTAGACTGCCGTACTCGTCGACGACGAGCGCGAAATGCGCTCGGCGTTCGCGGAAGGCCTGTAGCTGGTCCAAGAGCAGCGTGGTGTCGGGAATGAACCACGGCTCGGCGGCCAGCGCGCCGACGTCGAGGGCGGCGAGATCGTCCGTGCGCGCCATCACCGCTCTCAACAGTTCTTTGGCGTGCAGGACGCCGACCATGTTGTCCGGTTCCCCGCGCCATAGCGGAATCCGGGTGAAGGGACTTTCCAGCACCTCGCGGGCCACGTCCTCGACGGGCTGGTCGATGTCGATCCGCGTGACGTTCTTGCGGTGGATCATGATCTCGCCGACCTGAACCTCGGTGAGATCGAGCACGCTTCGGAGCATGGCCCGTTCGTGCGCGATCGCGCCGTTTTCGCCGGCGTGGAGCTCGATCGCGCCGCGAAGTTCCTCGATGCCGCTACCGAGCGCTTCTTCGTCGGCGCGGAAGTCGATTCGGAACGGCTTGAGCAGGGCGGACAGGATGAGCTGGATCGCGTGGGTCACGGGCGCAAAGAGATAGACCATCGCGCTCACGACCGGCGCCACGTAGAGCGCGAGACGGTTGGCGTATCGGAACGCGTAGGTCTTGGGCAGGACCTCGGCGAAGATCAGGATCAACAGCGTCATGACGACGGTGGCGTATGCCACGCCGGCCTCGCCGAAAAGCGCGATCATGGACCCGGTCGCCAACGCCGAGGCCGTGATGTTCACCACGTTGTTGCCGAGCAGGATCGCGCCGATCAGCCGGCCTTTTCTTTGGTGCAGGCGATTGACGATTCGCGCGCGCCGGCTGCCGTTGCTTTCCATTTGGTGCATGAGGGGGCGCGAGGCTGCAGTCAACGCGGTTTCCGAGCCGGAGAAGAACGCCGACAAGATCAGAAGGACGCCGATGGCACTCAGGGAAACGAGCATGGGTCTACTCTCGGAGTTGTGAAATCGATTGTGGTCGCGCTCGGCGCCTGCCGGCTTGTGCGCCGGCGGCGCGCGGTCAAACGCGCAACGCGTCTTCGAGCAGGGTGCGCACCGTTCCGATCTCGACCGCCGAGCTCGTGAACGCCTCGCCGATGCCGCGCGCAAGCACGAACGTGAGTGCCCCACCGAGCGCCTTCTTGTCGTGCGCCATGTGCTCGAGCAAGCTATCTGCGGTCCATGACGCGTCCGCGAGGCCCTCGAGTCCGACCCTAAGGCCCCTCTCGGCAAAGTGGCGGCGGACCCGTTCGGCGTCGTCGCTGGGGCAGAAGCCGAGGCGAACGGACAGCTCGAACGCGAGCACCATGCCGATCGCGACCGCCTCTCCGTGGAGCAGTGTCGTCCCGTAGGCGGTTTCCGCTTCGAACGCGTGCGCGAACGTATGTCCGAGATTGAGGAGTTGCCGGCGGCCCGCTTCGCGTTCGTCGCCGGCGACGATGGCCGCCTTGGCCGCGCAGCACGTCACCACCGCATGGCGGCGCGCCGCGTGATCGCCTTCGTACAGCGCTGCTCCCTCTCGTTCGAGCCACGAGAAGAAATCGGCGTCGCCGAGAAGACCGTACTTGACCACTTCGGCGTAGCCGGCGAGGAATTCGCGGGTCGAAAGCGTCTCCAGGGTTGCGATGTCCGCAAGCACCAGGCGCGGCTGGTGAAAGGCGCCGAGCAAGTTTTTTCCGTGGCGGGTGTTGACCGCCGTCTTACCGCCCACGGCGCTGTCCACCTGGGCGAGAAGCGTGGTCGGAATCTGAACGTAGTCGATCCCGCGCAACACGATCGACGCGGCGAAGCCCGCGATGTCGCCGACCACGCCGCCGCCGAGCGCCACCAGAATGCACGCGCGGTCGATCCGGAATTCGAGAAGGCGATCGGCGAGATCGCCTAGGTGACGAAGGTCCTTGGTGTGCTCGCCCTGCGGAAGCACGATCTCTTCGGTAGTCAGCCCGGCGTCTTCGAGGCTCGCTCGAACCGCGTCCAAATAAAGCGGCGCCACCACCTCGTTCGTCACGACGGCGCAGCGTCGACCCCGGGCCACGGCGCCCACGTGGCGCCCGGTTTCCGCCAGCAGCCCTTGGCCGACGAGGATGTCATAACCGCGCGCCGGCAGATCGACGCGCACCGTCTCGTAATCCGCGGCGGGCTTTTCGCGGGAGAGATTCAAGGTCGCTTCTGGTCCCCTTCGGCGGCCGCGACATCGAGTTCCCCAAGGGCGTCGAGGATCTGATTCACGGTGTTTTCCGGGGGCTCATCGCCGGTATCGACGGTGATGTCGGCGCGCGCGTAGACGGGGTAGCGTTCCTCGATCAGTTGTTCGAGTTTCGTCTTGGGATCGACGTTTTTCAGCAGCGGACGCCCGCCGCGCCGGCCGATCCGCTTGACCAGGATTTCGAGTTCGGCGCGAAGCCACACGGAAATGGCGTGCTCGGCGACCTTTTCGCGGGTCTGGCGGTCGATCCACGAGCCGCCGCCCGTGGCCAGCACCTTGAGCTCGCCTTCGAGGAGGCGGGAGATGACGCGTCGTTCGCCCTCGCGAAAGGCGACCTCTCCATAAACCTCGAAGATGTCTTCGATCGAGCAGCCCGCCGCTTCGGCGATTTCGGAATCGGCATCGATAAACGGCAATCCGAGGTGGCGCGCGAGTCGACGCCCGACACTGGACTTCCCTGAGCCCATCAACCCCACGAGAACCACGGTTTTGGGAAACGGTCGGGACAGAGACGTCGTCATCACCGGTACAAGTTTGCTTCGCGGCGCCAGACCGACCGTTGAAAGTGGCTAACGGAGCCGGTACAGTGCCGAAAAATTGCCATGATCGGAACCTAGCATAAACGCATTCGACTGTCGTCAAACCGCGTGCGCGCGGTCGCGAATCGCCCGCTTCAGACGGCGATGACGGCGGTCCCAGGGAGAATACGCGGGTGCGTGCCGGCGCCGCGCGCCGCGTGGAGGCGCCCGATGATCCGGCGAGGGCGGGCGTTGGGACCAACGGACAAAGCCTGGGTGCGGGGATGAAAAGGATTTCGAGGCTGGTTCTCTTTCTGATCGCCGTCGTCATCGCGGGTGGAGCGGTGTTCCTCGTGACGTGGGACATTCCCGCCCCTCTTGTGACCATCGAAAAGGTCCTTCCGGATGACCGCTTCCCGCATTAGTCGCAGGACGCGATGGCTCGGCGTGGTTTTATTCGTCGGTGTCCTCGCGATCGTCGCCGCCCGATCGGCGGCGCCCCTGGCCCAGGACGCCGGTCTGGGCGAAAGGACGGGTGGGCCGCTGTTGCTGCGCCCGCCCGCCACATCGCAGCCGCCCCCGGGGCCGGCGGGCGGGCGGGAACCGGCGCTTGACGCACCCGCCGCGGCGCCCGTGCTTGGTGGTGCGCGAACATTTCCCGATGTGCCGGCGAGACAATCGCCGGTGCGCGACCTCGCCATCGGCGTGAACGTTGACGCGCTACGCACGATTCGCCCCGATTCGTCGGGAGCGCTGACGCTGGCCAGCGGCGGCTTCGGTGTCGAGACCTGGAAGCGGACGTCGCGCCCCCTTGCCGACGCGCTGATAGCCGGACTGCCGGTCGCCACGACCTCGCCCGCCATGCGCGCCCTCATGCGACGTTTGTTGCTCTCGGTAGCGACGCCGCCGGAAGGTGAGGCCGCGCCCGGAAGTTTCGTGGCGCTGCGGGCGAAGTCGCTCGCGGCCATGGGGGACCTCGAGGGCGTCAACGCGCTTCTCGATGCCATTCCAAGTCCGCTCGTCAACGACGAACTCGTGCGCATCGAGGCCGATTCGCGCTTTCTCGCCAACGACAACGCCCGCGCCTGCGCGCTTGCCGCCGGGCAAATCGGTCTCGGCGACAACCCCTATTGGCAAAAGGCCTACGTGTTTTGCCAGGCGCTTGCCGACCAGCACGACATGGCCGCGCTCGGGGTGGCGTTGATGCGCGATGCCGGCGAAGACGACGCCGCGTTCTTCGCGCTCGTCGACGCCTTGTCGATGGGGCACGGGGTCGTCATCGAGAACCTGCCGGACGCCTCGCCGCTTCACCTCGCGATGGCGCGCGCGGCAAAGGCGCAACTACCGGCCGACGTCGTCGCCTCGAACAGGCCCGGCGTGCTCAGGGCTGTCGCGACCAGTCCCAACGCCCCGGTGGAGATGCGCCTTGAAGCGGCGGAACGGGCCGAGGCCGCCGGCGCCCTGTCCGTCGGAACATTGCGCCAGCTCTACACGAGCGTCGCGTTCTCGGAAGACGATCTCGCCAACCCTCTGTCTAAGACGGAAGCCGAAACCGGTCCGTTGAGCCGGGCGCTGTTGTATCGCACGGCGCTGGTGCAGACGGTTCCGACGGCCAAGGCGGAAGTCGTGGTACGGGCGCTGGAGTTGGGGCGCGAAGGGGATCGCTACTCCTCGACCGTCCGGGCGTTCCTGCCCGTGATCCGCCAGATCGCCCCGTCCACCGTGCTCGTGTGGTTCGCACCCGAGGCCGTCCGCGCCTTCCTCGGCGCCGGCGAATACCAACCGGCGTTGGAATGGCTCGAGTTGCTGCGTGGCGATGCGATGTTCAACGCGAGTTCGGCCGCGACCATGGACGAGCTTACGGTCCTTATCCTGCTCGCCGGTCTCGACCAAAGGGCGGAAGGGGCCGCTCCCGCCCTCGAGCGCTGGTGGCGCGGCGAGGGCAACGCGGCGACAAGCAACGCGGCGGTGCTGTTCACCCTTTTCGAATCGTTGGGCGCCGAGATACCGACCCCGTTGTGGGAGGAACTTCTGATGGACGCGCCGCTGGTGACCGCCGCCGTCCCGAGCCCGGCCCATTGGTCGACGCTGGCGGCCGCGGCGCGATCCGGGCGGGTGGGGGAGACGGTCCTGCTGGCGCTCTTGTCGCTGGGGGAGGGCGGACCAGGGCACGCCAATCCGGTGGTCCTCGGTCACGTGCTCCGAAGCCTCGTGGCGATCGGACTCGAAATAGAGGCGCGCGCGATCGCGGTCGAAGCGGCGCTCGCGGCGGGGCTTTGATGGCGATCGCGGGCGAAGGCGCGGCGGCGCTGTCAGCGGCGGGCGAGATATTCCTCGAGATGATGGCCGCCGAGCGGGGCGCGGCGGCCAATACCGTGGACTCCTACCGGCGCGATCTCCTCGACTTCGCGCGCTTCATGGTAACCCGCGGACGCGCCATCGAAGACGCCGATGCGCGCGTCGTGCGCCTTTACCTCGAGCGACTCTCGCGCGCCGGAATGACGCCCGCGACAATTGCCAGGCGCCTGTCCGCCCTCGCGCAGTTTTTCGGCTTCCTGGTTGCCGACGGCCGCCGCGACGACGATCCGATGTCGACCCTCGACCGGCCGCGGCAGACGCGCGGTTTGCCAAGGCCGCTGTCCGAAAGCGAAGTGGACTCGTTGCTCGCGGCGGCGCATCGCCGCGCGGGTCCCGAGGGCCTGCGGCTGGCGGCGCTCGTGGAGATATTGTATGCAACCGGACTTCGCGCGACCGAGCTCGTCAGTCTGCCGCTGTCGGCCGTCGCGCGCGACGCCGAAACCCTGGTCGTGACCGGCAAGGGCGGAAAGGAGCGCATGGTTCCCCTGACCGAGGCGGCCCGGGCAACGACCGCCGCCTATCTGGGGGTGCGCGATCGCTTCCTCACGACCCGCGCGGGGGGGCCTGCGAATCGCTGGCTGTTTCCTTCGCGTTCGCGCCAAGGCCACCTGACGCGGGTCCGTTTCTCGCAGCTCCTCAAGGATCTCGCCGGCGAAGCCGGCTTGGACGCGCGCAAGGTCTCGCCACACGTACTCCGCCATTCCTTTGCCAGCCATCTGCTGGCGCATGGCGCCGATCTGCGCTCACTCCAGCAGATGATGGGTCACGCCGACATCACCACGACGCAGATCTACACCCGGGTTCTTGACGAACGTCTGGTCGAACTCGTCGAGACTTCGCATCCGCTCGCCGCATCGAACGTGCGCGGTTAGAACGAATCAATGCGCAACTTCCTCGATTTCGAAAAGCCGATCGCGGCCCTCGAAGGTCAAATCGAGGAGCTCAAGCGCGGCGATAATGGCGACGCCGAGACCGACTGGGACGAGCTCGCGCGCCTTCAGTCGAGGCTCGAAAAGATGCTCGGCCAGACTTACGCCAAGCTCACGCCCTGGCAGACAACCCAGGTCGCGCGCCACCCCGACCGGCCCCACATGCTCGATTACGTCCGTGCGCTCGTCGAAGACTTCACTCTCCTCGCCGGTGACCGAACCTTTGCCGAGGACCGGGCCGTGATCGGCGGATTGGGACGGTTTCGCGGTCGCAGTTGCGTGATCATCGGCCATGAAAAGGGAGCCGACACGGAATCGCGGATTCGCCACAATTTCGGGATGGCCCGCCCCGAGGGATACCGCAAGGCCCAGCGCCTCATGCGGCTCGGCCACCGCTTCGGCCTGCCGGTGATCACCATGGTGGACACGGCCGGCGCCTATCCCGGCGTCGACGCCGAGGAGCGCGGCCAAGCCGCGGCCATCGCCGGCAGCATCCAGGTCTGTCTCGATATCGAGGTGCCGCTGATCAGCGTCATTCTGGGCGAAGGAGGCTCGGGTGGCGCGATCGCGCTGGCCGCCGCCAATACGGTGATGATGCTGGAGCACGCCGTCTATTCGGTGATCTCGCCCGAAGGCTGCGCGTCCATCCTGTGGCGCGACGGCGAGCCGGTTCAAGAGGCGGCGGAGGCCCTGAAGCTGACCGCGAGTGACCTTCTCGCGCTTGGCGTAATCGACACGATCATCGCCGAGCCCCTCGGCGGCGCCCATCGCGACGGTTCGGCGACAATCGCCGCCGTCGGCGAGGCGCTCGAAAACGCTCTCGGGTCGTTGGCCGCGCTCAGCGGTCCTGCCCTCAAGGCGACGCGGCGCGAGAAGTTCCTGGCGATGGGAAAGAACGGGCTCGACTGACGCGTTGCTGGGGCGGTCAGTCGACTGTGAAGAAAGGCCCTCGCCCGCGCGGAAGCCGCACTTTTCTTCAATGTTTACAATGAGAAAGACAGGCTCGGGACGGTCCGGCGCGCGGCTTTTGCTTGTTCTCCTTTGCAATGATTTGCCGACGAAGGGCGCAAATCCTTGCGAAGGCTTCCGACACGCCGAATGGCGTGGTCGGAAGAAGAATGTTAAATCGGCCTGCCGCGCCGCCTCAAGGGCCGATTTGGCCGTACTCACACCGGGAAAAAGTATACCGAGCCAAAGGCGAGGGACTTTTTCACGACCGTCCGGTCAGTGCGCCGGCGCGGCCTCTGCCGCGGGTGGGTTGGTGTCCTCCTCGGCGACCGCCTCCCAGACGTTGCCCGGCTGCACGTTGCCGTAGCCGAGCGCGCGCGGGATTACCGAGACCGAGGGCGCCTTGATCGTCCGCACCTTGATGGCCGCCTCGCGGATCGGAATCCTCCAGGGCGGATCGCGTTGGGCGAGGGCCTAGGCCACGAGCGCGATGCCGAAGACAACCGGAGGGACGAAGAGAAGCCGTCTCAAGACCATGCGCGTGGCGGGTGTCATGGTGTGCGCGCGCCCTTCGCGCCCTCTGGCTTCGGCTTGAACACCGAGATCATGAGCGGGCTCCAAAGCGGCGGCGTGTCGGTCAAGAGCCGCGAGAGGAACCCGTGCAGCCGATCTTCGGTGAAGCGGCGAAACCGGCTGCCGCGCCGCTCGGGCACCAGGGCCACGGTGTCGAACCCGGCCGCGAGTCCGAGTTGACGCAGGTTCCCGGGCGCGAAGGCGGTCTTGTGGGTCAAGTCCGCGTATTGGTGCTGCGCGGCCCAGGGCGACGCCATGTTGGGAACCCGCACGGTGACCAATGCGTCTTGGGCGAGTACGGTTTTGATGCGCTCGAGCAGCGCGACACCCTCGTACGCCGAGAAATGCTCGAGCACGTCGAGCAGGAACACCCGGTCGAACGGGCCGTCGTCGCCGCAATCTGTGATGCGAACGCGGGCGGAAAGCTCGTCCGGCAGGTACCCGAGCACCTTGGGGTCGAGGTCAATTCCGACGAAGCGACGCGCGCCCTTGTGGTGCAGGTATTTCAGGAACTGTCCGGTTCCGCAGCCGATCTCGAGGAACGACATTCCGGCGTCGCATTGCGCGGGTCCCCAGAACTCGCGGTCCATCCAGCGGACGTGTTTTCCGCGCAAATCGGGCGACGCGTAGTTCTTGTACTCGTCGTAGACCGCGTAGAAGTCCTCAGGTTTGTCGAAGCTCACGATCCCGTTCCTCAAGCGACCTGATCTTCGGAACTATGGCCGACGCCGCCGAGCGGTCAACACATTTGGGATTGCGCGGGTTCTCAAGGCCGTCCCCACGGCGCATCGCCGCGCAAGAAGCCTCGCGCCGCGCGGGCCTTGGCGAGGTTGCTGAGACACTTGCGCGGCCGAAGGGTCGCGAGCCCGACCAGTGCCTCGCGCGCGAACCGGCGTACGAACCGGCGGGCTTCGTTCTTGGCCTCCGCCTCGCCTCCGTGTTTGCGCTCGCAATGAAGGTGGCCCCAGGCCATGTTCCAGTCCTTGCGCAGCCGTGTGCGTAAGCTGACGCCCTCGGACGCACCGCCCAGGTGTCGCGCCCGGGCGCTCGGGTCGACGATAAGGCCGTAGCCCGCCCGCGTCGCCCTGAGCGAGATGTCGGCGTCCTCGGCATAGAGGAAGAAGCTTTCGTCGAAGCCGCCGATGGCGCGGAACGCCCGGGTCCGCCACAGAACCACGGCGCCCGTCAGGAACCAGGTGCAGAACGGTCCCGACGGGACGTGCGCGATCTTGTGGTGGTTGCGCTCCCAGGCATGCATGACGTCGAGTTCCATGTCGCCGCGCCGGTTGGTGAGAAGCGGCGCGATCGCGATCGCGTCGGGGAACGAATCCGCCGTGGCGATCAAGCGCTCTACGCACCCCGGCGCGACTTCGGCGTCCGGGTTGAGGTGCAGGACATATTCGGTCTCGGCCGCGGCGAATCCCAGGTTGCTCGCCCAGGCGAGGCCGTGGTCCTCGGTATTGTGGATGATGCTGGCGCAAGCGTGCAGCGCCGTCGCCGCTTCGGCGGTCCCGTCGGTGCTGAGCGTATCGACGATTACGACGCGGGGCGCTTCCGTGAGCGCGCCGAGCGAGGCGGGTAGGATGTAGCGCGAGTTGTGGACGACCATCACCACGGTGACCCGTTGCCACGGGTCCGCCGTGCTTGCCACCGCCGGTTCGGTCATCGCTCGTCCTCGGTCCCGGCCGGCGCGGCGCCTCAATTCGCGGCGCCGTGGCAGTGCTTGTATTTCTTGCCGGACCCGCAGGGGCACGGCGCGTTGCGCGGGACCCGCCCCCAGGTCGCGGGTTCGAGGGGGTCGACGACGGCGGAGCGCGCCCTGACGCGCACCGGCGCTTGCCCCGACCGGGGCTCTCGGTCAGGAACGGCTCCGGCTCCGGCGAAGGCTGGATCCTCGCGGGTCTCGACCACATCGGTGCGCGGGCGTTGCAACGCCAAACCCTCGGCCGGGTCGATCTGCAGCTCGAAATCCGAGAGCACGGTAATCACCCGTTCGCGCAAGCCCATCAGCATGGATTCGAACAGATTGAACGCCTCTCTCTTGTATTCGTTCAAGGGGTCGCGCTGCCCGTAGGCGCGCAGCCCGATGCCCTGGCGCAGGTGGTCAAGGGTCAGCAGATGCTCTTTCCAAACCTGATCGAGGGTCTGGAGGAGGAGGCTTTTCTCCACCATTCGCACGACCTCGGCGCCGTAGTTGGCGGCCTTTTGCGCCATCCTGCGCTCGACCGCGTCGGCCAAGCGCTCGCGGATCTCGGCGTCGGCGATTCCTTCCTCGCGGGCCCAGTCGGCCACGGGCAGATCGAGCCCGAACATCCGCATCGCCTCTTCGTGCAGCGCGCCCGTGTTCCACTGCTCGGGATACGCCTTCTCAGGGATGCAGCGCGCCACCATGTCGTCGAGCACCTCGTGGCGCATGTCGGACACGGTCGCCGAAATGTCGTCGGCGTCCATCAGCTCCTTGCGCTGTTCGTAGATGACCTTGCGTTGGTCGTTCATCACGTCGTCGTATTGGAGTAACTGTTTGCGGATGTCGAAGTTGCGCGCCTCGACTTTCTGTTGAGCCTTTTCCAGCGCCTTGTCGATCCACGAATGGACAATCGCCTCGCCCTCTTCGAGGCCGAGCTTTTGCAGCATCGTATCCATGCGTTCGGAGCCGAAGACACGCATCAAATCGTCTTCCAACGACAGGAAGAAATGGGATCGCCCGGGGTCGCCCTGGCGGCCCGAACGGCCGCGTAGCTGGTTGTCGATGCGCCGGCTCTCATGGCGCTCGGTACCAATAATCTGCAACCCACCGGTGCCGAGCACCAGCGTACGCTTTTTGGCAACCTCGGCTTTGATGGCCTCGCGGTGGCGTTGGTGTTCCGCCGGGTCTTCAATTTTGGCTAGCTCTTCGGCAACGCGCACATCCACATTGCCGCCGAGCTGAATGTCGGTACCGCGGCCGGCCATGTTGGTGGCGATCGTGACCGCGCTGGGCTCACCGGCCAGAGCGACGATGTCGGCTTCCTGGGCGTGGTACTTGGCGTTGAGCACCTGGTGGTCGAT
>PVBE012796196.1_pt1 | contig 67277 bp, 59 predicted proteins | sample 1631181 | NCBI WGS metagenome assembly PVBE01 (sample SAMN08397723, study PRJNA350692) | Marine metagenome, whole genome shotgun sequencing project. | isolation source: water | place: Pacific Ocean | collected 2012-04
GACGAGATCGACAAAGCCGACCTCGAGTTTCCGAACGACATTCTGCTCGAGCTCGACGAGATGCGCTTCACGGTGATGGAGACGGGGGACGAGATCGTCGCCCACGAGCGGCCGATGGTCATCATCACGTCGAATAATGAGAAGGAATTGCCCGACGCATTCCTGCGTCGCTGCGTGTTTCATTTCATCGATTTCCCAGACGTCGAGCAGATGCGCGAGATCATCGCCGTGCATCATCCCCAGGTCGAGAAGGCGCTGCTCGAGCAGGTGCTCGCCAAGTTCTACTGGCTCCGCGACCAGAAGGAGCTGCGCAAGCGTCCTTCGACATCGGAGCTGATCGACTGGATCACTGCCTTGGTTCGTGCTGGCCTGGAGCCCAGCCATCTCGAGAGCGAGATCCCCTTCATGGGCGCACTGCTCAAGAACGAACAGGACGTACGGGCGATCGGTGCCTACCTGGAGCGGGGCGGTAAGACACCCAAGGCGTTGGGGGAACTCGGCGGCCGGGGCCGATAGTCGTCCGGTGGTCTTCCTCGACTTCTTCTATACGCTGCGCGCCGCCGGCCTCAAGGTCACGCTGCAGGAATGGCGGATGCTCCTGTCCTGCCTGGAGAAGGGGCTCCACGACAGCCGCCTCGAGGGCTTCTATCACGTTGCCCGCGCCTGTCTCGTGAAGAGCGAGAGCGATTTCGACTGCTTCGATCAGGTCTTCGCGCAGTATTTCGAGGGCATCGAAGGCATGATCGACCTGCCACCGGAGCTGCTCGAATGGCTGGCGAACCCCCAGCCCTTCGAGGAGCTCACGGATGAGTTGCGCGCCGCACTCGAGCATCTCGATATCGAAGAGTTGATGCGACGCTTTCAGCAAACCATGGCCGAGCAGACCGAGCGCCACGATGGTGGCTCGCGCTGGATCGGAACGGGAGGACGATCGCCCTTCGGTCATGGCGGGGAGCATCCGACTGGCATTCGCGTTGGCGGTCCGGGTGGCGGACGCCAGGCGATGAAGGTCGCAGAGGAGCGTCAATACCAGGACTACCGGACCGATGTCGTCCTCGATGTGCGGAACGTGAAGCTCGCCCTGCGCCGACTTCGACAACTGACACGGACGGAAGGCCCAATCGAACTCGATATCGACGGCACCATCGACAAGACCTGTCGAGAGGCCGGCGAGATCGAGCTGGTGTTTCGACCGGAGCGCCGCAACGACGTGCGGTTGTTGGCCCTGATGGATGTCGGCGGCACCATGGATCCGTACTTCGAGCCAGTGAGTCGGCTTCTCTCCGCGCTCCACGAGGAGCGGGGGCTGCGCGATTTCAAGGTCTTCTATTTCCACAACTGCATCTACGAGCGTGTCTACGAGACCGCGCAGATGCGACGCGGCGAGTCGCTGCTCACCTCGGACCTGCTTCGGACCTATGGCGAGCGTTGGAAGTTGCTCGTCGTGGGCGACGCGTCGATGCATCCCTCGGAGCTGAGCAGCGCCTGGGGCAATATCGACCCGCGCAATGAGACCGAAACCTCCGGCCTGGCCTGGCTGCAGCGGTTGGATCGGCATTTCGATCGCGCAGCGTGGTTGAACCCCGATCGGCCGACACAATGGGCTCTTTCGAGCACCTGCCGATCGATCTCGGTGATCTTCCCGATGTTCTCGCTGTCGATCGACGGCATCGAAGAGGCGCTGAAATCCCTTGTCGGTGCGCGAGCCGCGCCCATTCGCCCCGTGCTTGCGCCCGGCGCCTCGGCGCTCTGAGCCTTTCTGGCTCTGCGGCGCGAAGTGTTCCGCGGCCGCAACCCGGGCAGTGCTGTGTGGCCCCCCACTCGCTGCCGGCTCTCGATCGCGACTTCCGATCGCGGCTTTCGATGTCGGCTGTGTCCGTCGTCTTGTGTCGATTCTTGTCGTGGGGCCGAAATTCCAGATCGAATAGGGGCTTGGCAGCGTTTTGTCCGCCGACACAATGTCCCGGGCGGCGAGCCCCGTGGCGCCCCACACGCAGCAGTCGAATTCGGTAATCTCCGCTGTGAGGGCCAATTTGGGGGCGAGTCTTGTTCGAACAAACACGCTGGTCGAAATGGGCTTGGCTCGGACTCGGCGCCGGCTATCTCTGGCTATCCGCCGCCGACAGAGTGGGCGGGGTCGCGTCGGTCCCGGTCTGGATCCTCGGTGCTGCCTTCGTGGCGGTCGGCTTCTCCCTCCTCCTCTGGCCCGGTGATCGACGTGTCGGCGAGATCGGCGCGCTCACTGGACTGCTGGGGCTCATCGTCTCGCTCCTCTATGGCCCGGCGCTCGGCTGGGTCGGATTCATCGCGCTCTTCGGAGCCGCTCTCGTCAGCGCCTGGGCCGCGAGTCGGATGGCGATTGTGCTCGAGCCGCACGTGGGGGGCGTGCCGATTCCCGAGCCCACGCTCTCTCTGGCCGCCAAGGTCGCGGTCGACGAGCTGATTCTCGGTTTCGAGTACTTCAGCTCCGGGGGCTTTGCCCTCGATGGGACCCTCGAGCGCGTGATCGGTGAGATCCGTGAGACGCATTCGCGCTTCGATCGCGACGGCCTGCTCGAGAAGCCCGAGACCTATCACAGGGCGCCGCCCGAACTCGTCGATCCCGAAATCAGGCCAACCGACATTCGCGGGCATCGCGTCGAAGTCCTGCGCTTCGAGAGCGGCTACGCGCCGCCCGAAGGCGAGCCCGGTCAGGCGCGCTGGATGGGGTACGCACCCTGTCGTGACGGCTGGGCCTATGTGTTGCGCCATCCTGGCCCCCCCCGACCCTGGCTGATCTGCACCAACGGCTATCGGATGGGCTTCGCTGCGGTGGACGTCGCGCTCTTCAAGCGCTTCTTCGCCCTGAACGGGCTGAACGTGTTGATTCCAGTGCTGCCGCTCCACGGACCGCGCCGTTTGGGATGGAATTCGGGCAGTGGCTTTCTGGGCATCGATATCATCGACACCCTGCATGCCGAAGCCCAGGCGATCTGGGACATGCGAAGGCTGCTGTCCTGGGTTCGTGCGCAGGAAGCTCCGAGTGTCGGCGCCTTCGGTCTTTCGCTTGGCGGCTACACCACAGCCCTCTTCGCGAGCGTGGCCGAGGAGCTTGCGTGTGTCATCGCTGGAATTCCGCTCGCCGATATTCCGGCTACTTGCCGTCGACACGGCGGGCCCCATCAGATGCGTTATGCGGAGCACCTGGGCTACGACGCCGAACAGATCGATGAGATCATGCGCGTCGTCTCGCCGCTGGTTCTCGACCCGAAGGTCGCCCAGACCAGTAGGATGATCTTCGGCGCCAACGCAGATCGAATCGTGCCGCCGGACCAGATCCTCGACCTCTGGCGGCATTGGGAGGAGCCCGAAATCGTCTGGTACGCGGGCTCTCATATAAGCTTCCTGCGCGAGCGCGATGTATGGAGCGCCGTCGATCGGACCTTGCGCGACGCAGGCGTCGTCGCCGAGGTGGGGTGAACTCCCAAAGCCGTCCCTGCCGGGCACGCTGCCGATTTGAGCCGCTATGATCCCGCCAATGTCTTCTTCCCCGACTTCTTCGTCGCGACGCCGCTACCAGCTTCGTCGGGCGGATTTGAACCAACAGATCGAAATCCTGATCGAAGCTGCGCAGCGCGAAGACACCGATCCCGACGACCTCGAACTCGTACGCCAGATCCTCGTGACCGGCGTTCGGCTGCTGCGCGACGGGACTTCGCGTGCCGAGCTCAAGCTCGTGAACAGCGCGCTCAAGGAGCTGCGTCACGCGTTTCGTGTCTTCCAGGGCTATGACCTGATTCGCAAGGTCGCTGTCTTCGGAAGCGCGCGGACGTCGCAGGAGCATCCCGACTGGTCTCAGGCACACGCATTTGCCCAGCGCATGGTCGAAACGGACTGGATGGTGATTACGGGGGGTGGCGACGGCGTCATGGGTGCCGCCCAGGGCGGTGCCGGCCGCAAAGCATCCTTTGGCGTCAATATTCGGTTGCCCTTCGAGCAGGTGGCAAACGAGGTGATTGCCGGCGACCACAAGCTGATCAATTTTCGCTACTTCTTCACACGCAAGCTCATTTTCGTGAAGGAGGCGCATGCAATCGCGCTCTTTCCCGGCGGCTTCGGAACCCACGACGAGGGCTTCGAGGCGCTGACGCTGATCCAGACCGGCAAGAGCGAAATCGTGCCCGTGGTCTACATCGATGAGCCCGGCGGGTCCTATTGGCGAGATTGGCAGGAGTATGTCCGTACCCATCTCTGCGATCGCGGGCTGGTCGATCCCGAGGATCTGAACCTGTTTCAGGTGACAGATTCCGTCGAGGAAGCCGTGGCAGAGATCGAAGGCTTCTATCGAAACTATCATTCGAGTCGTTTCGTCAGAGGTCGGCTCGTGCTGCGCCTTCATTCGGCGCCGAATGACGAGGAACTCGAAGCGCTGAACGACGAGTTCAGTGGACTGCTCGAATCGGGTCGGATCGAACGCGGGCAGGCACTGCCCGAGGAGTATCGCGAGCTCGCCCATTTGCCTCGGATCTGGCTGCATTGCAATCGGCGAGCCGTGGGTCGGATGCGGCGGCTGATCGATCGCCTCAACCAATTCGGAGATCGAGCGGCAGCGCCCCGGGACGCACGACGGCGCGAAATCTTCGCAAGCCTCGTGACGCCGGAGCAGGAGCTCGAGGAGTCCGAGGAAGACGACTAGCAGGTTGCCCAGAGGAGGGATTCATCTCATGCCGAAACGTTCCGCCGCGCTCGTGGGTTACACGGAATGGGCACCAGAGCGCAATTGGCCGCGCCCGATGTTCGGAACCGAGGCCGCGGCCGAGCTCGCGGTTTCGGCATTGGCGGACGCCGGGATCGAGAAGGACGAAATCGATGGCCTGGTGATTGGGGGGCTCCAGGAGTCTCCTCTCTTCGCGCCGCTCGCCATGGCCGAGTACCTGGGGATTCACAGCCATTTCAACGAGGTGGTCGATATCGGCGGTGCGACGTCGGCGGCGATGGTGGTTCGGGCCGCGATGGCGATCGAGGTCGGGCTAGCGAAAACGGTGCTGATCCTTGCGCCCTCGGTTCCGCCGCCGCCGGAAGAGGGCGGCGCCGCGGCCAAGATGATGTTGCCCTTCTACCTGATGGGCGATGCCTGGGGCTCGCCCCAGAGCCAATACGACATCCCCTACGGCCTCGTTGCGGCGACGCCCGCCTTCGCGATGGTCGCGAGCCGCTACATGGCGAAGTACGGAGTCGCGCCCGAGACCCTCGCGAAGGTCGTCGTGGACCAGCGCTACAGCGCGCTGAAGAACCCGAAGGCCGTCTTCCGCGACAAGCCGATCACCATCGAGGACGTGCTGGCGTCTCCGATGATCGCCGACCCGATCCATCTGCTCGAGATGGTGATGCCCTGCTGGGGCGGCGCGGCCCTGGTCATGACGACGCCCGAGCGCGCCAAACGCTGTCCGCATCGGCCGGTCTTCGTTTCGGGATACGGCGAGTACGCCAGTCACAAGACAGTGACCTACATGCCGGATCTAATGGAAACGCCGGCTCGTCCGGCGGCGGATCAGGCTTTCGCGATGGCGGGTGCCGATCGCCAGGCGATCGACGTCGCGTCGTTCTACGACTGCTTTTCGATTACGTTGTTGCTGACGATCGAAGATGCCGGATTCGCGAAGAAGGGTCATGGGGGTCGATTCATCGAGGATCACGACATGCGATACGACGGTGACTGGCCCCTCAATACACACGGGGGCCAGCTCGGGATGGGGCAGGGTGGCGCCGCGGGTGGGATGTCGCAGGTCGTCGATTCCTTCACCCAGCTGCAGGGGCGCGCTGGCGACGTGCAACTTCCAAGAGCAGATCTTGCTTATGTGACGGGAGTCGGGGGGCTCATGGCTTCTCACGTCGGACTCGTCCTGGAGGGTGCCTGATGCAACCCCTTGCCAGCAATGGCCAACCGCTGCCGCGTCGGACGCCGACCAGCGCAATCTTTCTCGATGCGGCCAAGGCACATCGGCTCGTCAACCAGCGCTGCCCGCGAGATGGCTTCTTCTTCTATCCTCGCAATCGATGCCCGATCTGTCTGGGCGACGATTGGAGCTGGGAGACCATGAGTGGTCGCGGCGTGGTCCATGCCTTCACGGTCGACCGCGTCGGTCATGATCCTGCACAGCGCTCGCGACTGCCGCTCGTGGTGGCCGCCATCGAACTGGAGGAGGGCCCTCGAATGACCTCGAATGTCGTCGAATGTCTGCCCGAGGAGATTCGAGTGGGGATGGCGGTCGAAGCCGTCTTCGAGGATCTCGACCGAGAGACCTTGATCTTGTTTCGACCGCGCGCGGACTAGCTTCCGTTCGTAGTAGAGTCGAATTTGGGGTTTGTGCTCAGGAGAAGAATGTGAAATTTGTTATTTCGGGTGCATTTCAACCGCCTGCTCATCTCATCCCGCTCGGCATCGCGGCCGAGGAGGCCGGCTTCGAGGCAATCTCGTTCTCGGATCACGTCGTGTATCCCGAGACCCTTGATACGCCCTATCCCTACACCGAGGATGGTACGCGGCGCTACGATGAGGATACAGAGTTTCCCGACGCCTGGGTCGTCGCCGGCGCACTCTCCTCTGTGACCCATCGACTGCGAATCACGACGAACGTGTTCGTGCTCCCCATGCGGAACCCCTTTCTGGCGGCCAAAGCGATCGCGACGGCCGCTGCGATGTCAGACAATCGGATCACGCTGACGATCGGCGTCGGCTGGTCCAAAGTCGAGTTCGATCTGGTCGAGCAGCCGTTTCGGCGACGCGGTGCGCGTGCCGATGAGATGCTCGAGGTGATGCGAAAGCTCTGGAGCGGGGAGATGGTCGAGCACCGAGGTGAGTTCTATAGCTTCGAGCGCCTGAAGATGACGCCGCCATTCCCCACTGCACCGATACCGGTCTGGGTGGGGGGAATCTCGGATCGTGCACTCAAGCGAGCCGCTCGCAATGATGGCTGGCTCTCAGATCTGCAGACGACCGAAGAAATCCTCGAGTGCATCCGGAAGGTTCGGGTGTATCGGAATGATCTCGGTCGCGAGGGCCCCTTCGACGTTCTCGCCAGTGCGACCGATGCGGGCGACATCGATGGCTATCGGCGTCTCGGCGCTGGGGGTGTGACGCACATTCTGACGATGCCCTGGGTCTTCTACCACGGGATCACCGACGAAGTCGACAAGAAGGTCGACGGGATCCGGCGCTTCGGCGACGAGGTGATCGCGAAGATGGCGTGAGAAGCAGCGTGGTGCAGACCGCTGGTCGCCCTCGGCCCATCGAGTTCTCTCCCGTCGACTACTGATTCGGCCCTTCGCGCTCGACCGGGAAGGCTCGTATGTAGCTGTCGAAGACCTCGTAGAGGCTCTCTCGATCGATGCCGAAATCTTCCTGCAGGTCGTAGAGAATCTTGCCGCGCCGGCCACGGGGATGGTCGTCCATGTATTCTTTCATCGCGGCTCGTGTCTTCGATGTGAATTCGAGACCCGCTCGCTGGTAGATTCGATCCAGGGTTCCCCAGTCATCGGCCATGAATTCATGAAAGTAGACATGCTCGACGCGGTCTTCGGGGAGATGATCTGCGTCGCGCACCAGAGCATCGAGCTGGAACTTCTGCAGGAGCTGGGCGTATTCGGCACATTCTCGGGGATCCACCGGTGAACGGGAGAAACGCGCCGCATAGCTCATCATCGTCGCAAAGGACGTGAAGACGGCGACGGGGTCGCGATGGGTCACGACGATCGTCGCATCGGGAAAGACGTCGTTCAGGACCGGGATGAAAGCGAGATGTTGGGGACTCTTGAGGATCCATCGCTCGCGTGGTTCGAGGAATTGCAAGGCCTTGATGGCGCGCTTCAAGAACTCGTAGTGAGGTCCCTGGTCGCGCGCGAGGTACAGGGGCAGCCAGTCGGGCACCTGCGCCATGGCGGCCATCAAGAGCGTTGACATGCACAGATGTTGGAGCTCGACCTCCTCGTGGATGTCCTCGTTCTCGACGTCATACATGTTCTTGAAGAGCGGCATCATCATGTCCTGCATGGCGAGCTGCGCGAGGCCGTTGTTGCGGCGATCGTCCTCGATTTCGCCACGCCGCGCGGCCGGCGTGGGAATGGGTTCGAGGCTTTCCCAGTAGCGAAGAGAGCGAAGCCGCTGGTCGGCCGAGATCAAGTTGAGCAGATGTGTCGTGCCCGATCGCGGCAGGCCCGCAATGATCAACGGTCGCCGGATCTCGATGTCCTCGATCTCGGGGTGTTCGCGATAGAGCGCTTCGAGCCGGCTGCGCTGGACCAGGCTTCGCTTCGAATATTGGGTGATCTGGAAGCGACCCATGCGTCCAAGGCTTCGATCCCGACGGACCGCGGCGAGCCACTCCTCGAGGCGTTCGAGGGTGCCCTCGTCTTCAAAGAAGGGCACGTTGCATTTGGCTCGCGCCGCGTCGACGATGGCCTCCAGGCTGAATTCGAAAGGGAGCTCGTCGATCGCCTTGATCGCCGCCGCACCGGCTTCGGAGTATTCGGGACTGTGCAAGTCGTGGATGCGGATGCCCTTTGCCAAGCTCCTTCACCTCCCCATGAACTGGACGGTTTCCAGCGACGGCGAAGCGTAGCGTCCCGACGAGATCTTCGAGCGGCCTGCGCTTCTGAGTCCTGGACGGACTCCCTGCGCAGCTGAGATGCGTTCTCGTTTGCTGCCACCTCGACCGCACCGAAGGCCCCGCATGAGCTGGTCGCATCAGCCTTCATCGAGCACCGCCCACACCGGGGCGTGATCCGAGGCGGTCAGTCCCTCTTTCTTCTTGCGGAAATCACGATCGATCTCGACCGATCGAAGTCGAGCAGCGACGGCGGGGGTCCCGAGCAGGAAGTCGATGCGGAGTCCTTGTTTTCGATGGAAGGCACCGCCCCGGTAGTCCCACCAGCTGAACGCTGTCGATTCCGGTTGCTTCTCGCGAAACAGATCTCGCAGGCCCAGGGCGAGCACGGCGCGGATCCGCTCGCGCTCGGCATCGGTATGGAAAATGTGGCCTTGGAGCTGCTCTTCGTTCCAGGTATCGAGCTTCGTCGGAACGATGTTGAAATCTCCGCACACGACGCTGCTCTCGCCCTGCGAGATGAATCGACTGGCCCATTCGCGCAGCGCATCGAACCAGGCGAGCTTGCGGGGGAAATCGTCGTGATCCGTGCTCTTTCCGTTCGGACAATAGAGCGTCGTGAAATCGATCTGGTCCTGGCCCGCCCCGACCCGTGCTCGGATCAGCCGGGCCCCGAAATCCTCTTGTCCAGGCAGGCCGGTCTCGAGGAGCTCGAGCGGCAGGCGGGAGAGGATTGCGACCCCGTTCCAGCTCTTCTGGCCGTGGGTAATCGCCCGATATCCGAGGCCCTCGAACTCGTCGTGGGGGAATTGATGATCCTGCATCTTCAATTCCTGGAGGCCGACGACGTCGGGCTGTCGCTCGGAAAGCCAGAGCTTGATGTAGTCCAGGCGGGCGCGGAGGCCGTTGATATTCCAGGTCGCGATGCGCAATTCGACTCTCTCTCTTTCTCTTTCTTTTCTCTCTCTCGGCAAGGCGACGGGGTCGCAGACGATGGCTCCGGTCGCGCGCGGTTGCGGTGCGAGTCGCTAGCGTATCACGCACGGCGGGCCCGAGATGGGGTGGTCGCGTCAGAAGATGTCCTTGGAGCTATCCTCGTAGACAGATCAATCGGAGGTGCAGGATGGGACTATTCAGCAATGGCTCGAAAATACCCAGCGCCGCAGAGGCCCTCCCGGGCCGATCCGAGCGCATGCCGATCGCGGCCGCTCATTTCGTGACGGTTCAGCCGCTGGACGGGCCTTTCGACGGTCTGGAGATGATCCTGGTAGCGATGGGTTGCTTCTGGGGTGCGGAACGGAAGTTCTGGCTGGCGTCTGGCGTCGTCAGTACCTCGGTCGGCTACGTCGCGGGCCACACACCGAACCCCCTCTACGAGGAGGTCTGCTCCGGCAGGACGGGCCATACGGAAGCGGTGCGAGCGGTATTCGATCCCGGCAAGACCCGCTACGAGGAGATGCTGCGCATCTTCTGGGAGAGCCACGATCCGACGCAAGGGATGCGTCAGGGCAATGACGTGGGGACGCAGTATCGGTCTGGCCTCTACTACTACGGCGAGCAGCAGAAGCAGGCGGCCCTGCGATCACGCGATGTCTTCCAGGAGCAGGTCTCCGCAGCGGGCTTCGGCCAGATCACGACCGAACTCGGTCCTGCACCCGAGTACTACTTCGCCGAAGACTATCACCAGCAATACCTCGCCAAGAATCCGAACGGCTACTGCGGAATGGGCGGAATCGGTGTTGTCTGTCCGATCGGGCTGCCAGACGTCAGATGACTCTCGACGTCGCAGTGCTAAGGTCCCCGGCCACGACCTCGAGCATGCCGCGATCCGGGAGCTCGCTGGACCGCGATCCGGATCCGTTCGCGTCGGATGGTCGGATGGTCGCTTGAAGATCACTTTGCATGCACTCGAGTATTCAATTGGCAACGAGGATTGAGGATCCCATGGACTTGATTCTGCGTGAGAACGCGTTTCTCGGAGAGACCCACATCGTGACCGGTGCCGCCCAGGGGATTGGTTTTTGTGTGGCGGAAGCCCTGGCGCGGCATGGAGCCCAGGTCGCGATGGTCGATCTCGACGCCGGTCGACTCGAGGAGGCGAAGAGCCGAATCGGCGATGCCGCGATCGCGCCCCTCACCGTGACGGCCAACGTGACCTCCGAAGAAGACGTCGCAGCCGCCGTCAGCCAGGTTCTCGAAGCCAGCGACTGCATCAACGGTCTCGTCAACGTCGCTGGTATCACCCGAGATTCCCGGATCACGAAAAAGACGCTGGAAGATTTCAATCTCGTTCTGGCGACGCATCTCGGCGGCACTTTCCTTTTTACTCGTGAGGTCGCCAACCAACACTGGCATCCGCTCTTCAAGGCAAACGGAAACCAGCCGTTGGACGACAGCGTGAACCGCTTCATCGTGAATTTCTCATCCGTTTCTGCGCGCAATGGCAATATCGGGCAGGTCGACTACACCGCTGCCAAGGGCGCGATCGAGGCGGTCACGCGTACGACTGCGCGCGAGTTCTCGGGCTATCGGTGTCGCGTCAACGCCATCGCCCCGGGTCCCGTCAATACGCCGATGCTCGCCGGCGTGGACGAGGCTGTGATCGAAGCATTCCGTCGAGCGACGTTGCTGGGCAAGGTGGCCGAGCCCGAGGAGCTGGCCGCGACGGTCGTCGGGATCGCCTGTCCCAAGATTTCTGGCTACACGACGGGGCAGATCTTTGCTGCCAACGGCGGCATGTACATGTCCTGATCGTGCTCGAGGCCGCCGTGACGATCGGAGTTGGACACGGCCGGAGTCCTTCGGCTGTTCTCCGGCGATCTAGCGAGTCGAGACGGCAGTCCAGGGAACGATCGTTCATCGGGAGGGCCGGAACCTCTGGCTTTCCCCGTGCACGGACGGTGTAGACTGTGGGGACCAAGGGATCAGGGGAGCCTCAATCGTGCAACCATCGGAGCAAGGCGAACAGGCGGCCGGCCAGGTCGGCGAAGATGTCGATGCGGGCCGCAGCACGGCGGGCGAGGGATCAGATCAAGCTGGCCTGGCCCAGCCCCTGACGGGCAAAGCGGCGACTCAGGAGCGCATCCTCGTTGCCGCGACGGATCTCTTTCTCAGCCGCGGCTACGAGACGACGACGGTCGCGCAGGTCGCCGAGCGTGCCTCGGTCTCGCGCGCCACGGTCTTCTGGCATTTCAGCGACAAGGAATCGCTGTTTCGGGAGTGCTTCAATCGGATCTGTGAGCCCTTCCGCGCGTCACTGGCGCGGGACTTCTCTTCGCTCCCCCCGGAGAAACGTCTTCAAGAGCAGGTCGAGCTCTATCAGGCCTTCGTGGCCGAACATCGTGCGGATATCGAGGGCTTCGTCCGCTGGGCGATGGAGCATACGAGCTTCCGCGGCTGGCTGATTCGCACGCTCTTCGATCTGCACCAGCGCTTCGGCGGAGTGCTCACCGAGTCGATCGCCGAGATCGTGCCGCCCCATCGCGATCCCCACGCGATCGCGATGACGGTGCTCATCATGCTCGATGGGGGAATACTGCTTTCGTATTTCGCTCAGGTTGGCAAATGGGAGGAAACGCGGCAGACGAGCGTTCGAACGATTCTCGAGATGATTCCCCGGCGCGCTCCGAATCGGCCCTGATCTTTGACCCGCCGCCAGCTTCGCGGAGCCGAAGCCATCTCTGCCGCCCTCGATTCGAGTTCGCCCGTGTCGCTGCTGTTGCTGCGCGAGGGGAGTCAGACGCCGGCTATCGATCGGCTCGTCGCGCGTGCGCGTCGTCTCGGAATTCCGATCCTCGAAGAGAGTGAGCGCGAGATGCGTCGAATGTCTGCCCAGGCGCCGCTGGCGGATGTACTCGCCCTCGAAGGTCCGCCGCGGGCGAGCACACTCGATGATCTGATGGCGGGCGAGGGCGTGGTCTTCGTCTTGGCGGGACTGCGCTATCCGGGCAACGTGGGGTACATCCTGCGCTGCGTCGAGGTGGCGGGCGGCGCAGGGGTGGTGCTCGACACCAGCTGGGGTGATGCCGAGCGAGACGAGGCGCTTCGGGTCGGGATGCGCCCGGATCGGTTCTTTCCGGTTCTCCCCGCAGAGACCACAGACGCGCTCGTGGCGGCGCGTCGGGCGGGACGGCGGATCGTGGCCGTCGAGACGTCAGGGGACTGCGCGCCCTGGGAGGTGGATCTCGCCAAGCCCCTCGTCGTGTTGGTCGGCAGCGAGACGACGGGGATCCCCGAGCCGATCCTCGAAGAGGCGGATGAGGTCGTATCCATCCCGATCGGCGGCTTCATCCCCTCCTACAACGTCCAGGCGGCGGTCGGGATTCTGCTCGGCGAATGGATGCGCCAGAACGTGACCCGGAATTGGGCTATTCGATCAGCCTGATGATGTTGTCGCAACGATCCAGGCGTTCGGCTGATCCTTCCTTGATACGTTTGCAGCGTGCTTCGAGGTCGACCATGCGGCGACTGATCCAGGAGGCCGCAAGATCGAAGCGCCGTGGATCGGCCTTCGCCTGCTTGAGAAGCTCGGCGCCAGCGATCACGCTCGCGACGACCTCAGCCAGGGATTGCGCCGACATCAGTGCGTAACTGAAGTCGGCGAGCAACGCGCCCGCCGCTCCCAGGATCAGGTTCATTCCTTCGAGGACTTTATCCGCCTGCTCCTTGAGCTTCGCATCCTCGAAGGTCTTGAGCTCTTCCTCGAGGGACTCGAATACGACGGTCAATGCGCCCTTGCCGATCTCCTTGAGCGCGAAGGAGACCTGGATCTCGGACGTGCCCTCGTAGATCGTCGTGATGATCGCATCGCTGTGGAGCTTGCCGACTTCGGACTCGGCCATGAAGCCCAGGCCGCCGTGGATCTGGATGGCCGCCCGGCTGATCGAGTCGGCAGCCTCCGTGCCCATGTATTTCGCCAGCGGGGTCAGCAGTCGGATGCGGGTGTCGTTGCGATCGCGCAGCGCTTCGAGCTCGACGCGTTCAGCCTCCGAGAATTCGGCTCGATCGTTCTCGGCGCGTTCGAGGGCCGCGCTGATCGCATGGTTCTGGTCGACCAGGGAGCAGGCGCGATACAGCAGCGCGCGACTGCCCTCGAGCTCGAGGGTCATGCCGGCGAGCCGATCCTTCATGAGCGGCTGTTCGGCGATGGGACGCCCGAATTGCACCCGCTGCTGGGCATAGCTGAGCGCCACCGACAGGGCGGCCTCTGCGATGCCAACCCCCTGGGCTGCAACGCCCAGACGCGCATTGTTCATCAGGGCGAGCATCGCCTTGAAGCCTTCGCCCGAGGTGCCCAGCAGGAAGCCCTCTGCCCGTTTGAATTCGATCGCGGCGGTCGGTGAGCCGTGGATGCCGAGCTTGTCTTCGAGACGCGTTACCTCGAGGCCGTTCTTGTCGCCGGAAGGCAAGGTGCGCGGCACGACGTAGAGTGAGAGACCCTTCGTGGTGCCCTTCGACTGATCAAAGGTCGCGTCGTCGCGGGCCAGCACGAGATGAATCTCGCAGCCACCGTTGGTAATGAAGATCTTTTCGCCGTCGATGAAGAAGCGACCATCCTCCTCGCTGGCGCGCGTCTGGATTGCGCCGAGATCCGAACCCGCCTGGGGTTCGGTCAGATCCATCGCGCCCATCACCTCGCCCGAAGCGAAGCGCGGCAGGTATTGATCCTTGAGTTCGTCGGAGCCGAAGGACTGGATGTCGTCGGCGACGCCAGCCTGCAGCCCGAGGATCGTCATCAAGCCGGCATCGGCTCGCGACACCATCTGCAAGATCACGTTCGCGACGAAGCTGGGAAGGCCGAATCCGCCATATTGCTCGGCGACGCCGTAGCTGACGAGCCCCGCCTCACTGAGCTTGGCTATCGTCTCCGCGATATGCGGCGGATAGCTGACCTCGCCGTCTTCGAGTTGCGCGCATTGATGCCAGCCCGAGCGCAACGCGGGCTCCTGTTCGGAGCAGATCTGGGCCGCGGTTTCGAGGACTTCCTGAAGTGCCGCGCGTTCGATCTCGACGCAGCTCACTTCCCCCTTCCGCCAGCTGAAATAGGATTCCCAGTCGATCAGTTCCTGGAGATAGAGTAGGACGGCGTCGCCCATGTATGCGCTCATGTCGAGACTCCTCGTGGGGTTGTTATGGATCGAATCATGGATCGCCCGATCGTAGGTGGAGCGAGCGGCTCCAAGTCAGTGAAGCGTGCGGGGCGGCCGATCGCAGACCACTCGGGACTCGGAACCGCGAAGTGGGGTGCGGCGGCCTCCAGGATGCCGGGCATCATCGGAGCATCTCACTCGAGTCGACCTCGTCGAGCGTACCGCCGGTTGGGGCTGCCGTGAATGGCGGCCCCCCAGCGCTCGGCGAGTCGGCGCTCGAGGCGATCTGTCCGGATTGTTGCGAATCGGGCGTGGGCGGGGATTGGGCATCGAGGACCGGCCCGCGGATCCTGGCCAGCACCTCCGGTGTCGATTCGATCCCCGCACCCGCAGCCGGGCTCGCGATGACGTCCGGTGCTGGATTCGGGCCGGGTCGTGTGGGCACCCTGGCGGGGGCATCGATCCCTTCGGTCACCGCAGGTGGAGCGTCGCCGCGCAGCCAGGCGATCGCCATCCCGGCGATGACCGCAGCAATCGTCAGCGCAGCGGCGTCGCGCGCCAAACGCCGCAGGCCGCGCCCGCGAATCGCACGCAGCAGCTCTTTGGCGGCGGGACTCGAGAGATAGCCTTCGAGCGGGGCCGGAGACGCGCTCTCGGGTCCGTCGTCCGGTTCGGCGTCGTGCTCGAGACCCGAGCCGGCAGTGGGGCTGGCGTCGCATGAGCCTAGCGTCGGGTCCAACACTTCATCGTGGTGCGGTGTTGCGAAATGTTCCAGTGCCTCCGCAAGCGAAGTCTGGATGTCGGCCTTGGGGCTCTCCTCTGCGTGCTCGAATTCCTCCTTCGATTCGAGCGCTTCGGATTCGTCCCTGGCAGAGTCGACGTTCGTCCCGCAGTCGCCTCCGAGCAGCTGGTGGACGAGGAGTGCGTCGATTTCTCGCAGATTTTGTGCTGCGGCCTCCTTCAGTAGCCCTTCGCAGGCAGCGCTGATTTCGCCGGGGATCCCGCTCGTGTAGCCGTGGATCGCATGGGCAGCTTCCGGGCTGAATAGCGACTCACCTCGCCATCCGGCGCGCTTCAAATGTTTCTGGATATAGGAGCCGACCCCATCCGGAGGCAGCGGCGCGAACACGAGCTGGCGCGTCTGGATCCGGTCGAGCCACCAGACGAGCGGTGGCGGCGTCTCGTCATTGCGGTTAGTCAGATTCGCGAAGAGCACGCTTTGCACGATGGGTTCGTCTCGGTCGCTGCGATGGCTGAGCAGGACATCGAGGTGGTCGAGAAAATCGTCGGAGGCGCTCTCGGCCCGATCGATGACCAGCACCAGCCGGGTCTCGCGGCAAATCGAGATCAGGTTGGAACGAGCGAGGCCGGTCTCACTGGCCCCCCACTGTTTGGCGATGTACCCGCGCAATGCATCCCAGGGTGTCGATGGATCGAGCAGGACGGCGACACGTGCTTCCTCGCTGAGCAATTTGGGCAGTGCCCGTGCCAGGCTCGTCTTGCCCAGCCCCGACTGCCCGCTCACACAGATTCGTTCGGAGCCGTCCTGCAGGCCGGAGCGGATCGCAGCCAGTGCGTCGCGCAGGGCCTTGGTTCCGAGCACGGTTTTTGCGTGCGCCGCCGCCTCGAAGGGGGACTGCTCGAGGGCATAGAATTTGAGGTGAGCGGACATGCTGGAGTGATCCGAGTCGGAACAGGTTGAATTCTCAGGAAAAATCGACCATTCGGAGGCTCTGCTTGAGCAGCGTTCCTTTGGGTTCATGGGGTTTTCTGCCCACATTTCTGGATTCGGACGTTGTTCTCACTCGATGGGATCGGTCGGTGTTTCCTCGGCTTCGCGAGCGGCGCAGCCGCAGAATCGCTCGAGCCCAGCAGTGCCCGAGCGCCCGAGCCTTTCCTGGTGCGTTCGAGGCGCGCCAGAGGCTCTCGTGTGTCGGATCGTTCTCGGGTTGACGGTTCAGACCGTCGTGGAAGGGCTTCGGAATCGAGGGGCTGCGGATCTGCGGGGCGCCGAGTTCGAAGCAAGCCCACGCGCTGCCCAGGCCGGGCGAGTTCAGTCCCAGACTGGCGCCTTGATCTGATCCGCCTTCGCCAGAGCGGTCGCTTCGGCGCTTTGCACTTCGACGTATCCCTGGCTGCTCGTCGGGTTGAGCCCATCGCTTGCCTCCATCGAGGCATCGGCCTCGTTGTAGAGCGATGCGGGGCAATCCGTCAGCTGCTGGAAGAGCAGGCCCCCCTTGTAGAGCCCAAACTCGATGCGGCCACTCGCCTTTTCAGCGAGCAGCTCGATGGCTGCCAAGGCCGCGCGCGTGGCCGGGTCGAAGAGGCGTCCGTCGTAGATTTGATCGGATACGAGCTTCGAGAGATTCTGGAAGAGACTGCTCGCGCGCCGATCCAGCACTGCCTGATACAGCGCCGCCACGCCCTGGCCGAGTAGCTCCATGCCCGGGGCTTCATAGACGCCGCGGCTCTTGGTTCCAATGATGCGGTTCTCGAGCGCATTCGAGATCCCGATGCCGTTTCGACCGCCGACCTTGTTCGCCTCGAGCATCATATCGAGGGGGTCCAGGGCCTTGCCGTTGAGCTCGACGCAGATGCCTCGCTCGTATCGCAGCGAGACGGTCTCGACCTTGTCGGGTGCATCCTGGGGCCAGACGCCCATCGTCGGAGTCACGATCGTGGCCGGTGTCTCGAGCGATTCGAGATCCTCGGCCTCGTGCGATAGACCGGCGAGATTCGCGTCGGTCGAATAACGCTTTGCCGGTCCTTGAGAGGCCTCGATCCCCTTGGCCTGGAGATACTCCGCCATTTCCCTGCGTCCCGGAAACTGCTCGAGCAGCGCCGGGTCGCGCCATGCGGCATAGACTCGCATGTCCGGGGCGAGCACGTTCGTGTAGCGCTCGAAACGGAGCTGGTCATTGCCGCGCCCCGTCGCGCCATGTGCGAGCACCGTGCAGCCCGCTGCGCGCATCGCACCCAGCAGTCCGTGGACGGTGACGGCGCGCGCCAGCCCCGTCGTATTCCAGTATCCGCCGTCGTAGGTCGCCTGGGCCTTGATGACGAGTATCGCAGCGCGTGCCATCGAGTCCTTGAGGTCGACGACTCGGGTCTCAGCACCCGTCGGAGCCATGCGGCGCGGGATGTCCTCGATGTCGTTCTCGTCGGGCTGGGCCAGATCGGCCGTGAAGCCCAGGACGTCGAGGCCAGCCTCGATCAAGCGTGCCGTGACCGACTTGCTGTCGAGTCCACCCGAAACACAGATCCCAATCTTCTCGCCTTCGAGGTCGCCGATTCGCATGCCGTCTCCGATTTCAGGGTCGTCCCATTGGCCCGGCCGGGATCGGGCGCGCGGGACCATAGCAACTCCCGACTCGGCCAAGTAGCGGGGACCCGCGGGATACCGCGGCGTTTGACGTGCGTTCGAGCCAGCGCAAGCCTTAGATCCCGAGTCCGATACGGATTCACCAGGATGCGCAGATGGCCGAAAGGGCAATAGGCTGATTCGCTGGCGGCGGTAGAATCCTGGTCAGCTCGATTGCACGGCGTCACGGGATCCCGGAGGTAACGGGAGAGATGAGTCGGGACGAGAAGAACGACGACGCTTCCGCGAAGCAAGCGGCCCGGCTCGAGACCCGCGCAACGCGCGACGAGGACGCGGCCGAGCTCGAAGAGCCGGTTTCCGAGGCGGTCGATCCCGACGCCGCGACGCTTCTCGTCGAGGATGACGACCGGGTCCAGGTCGCGACACGGCCTCCGACCGACTCACCGCCGTCGGCGCCTGAGGGGTTGCCCGAAGTGCGAGGGCTCGAGGAGACCGAGGACAAGAGCTCACCGCCGGCGGTGGAGCCCGCCCGAGCCAGGTCGGCCGACCCGGCTGCACCTGCAGCGAAACCCACCAGCCATGAGCGGGGCCTGCTAGCCGGGACGGTGCTCTTCGGCGAGTACGAGATCGTGAATGTGCTCGGCGTCGGTGGCATGGGAGAGGTGTATCGGGCTCGTCATCGCCGGCTCGATGAATTCCGTGCGATCAAGGTCATGCGCGCCGAACTCTCCGAGAAGAAGGGCGCGATCGAGTTCTTCTATCGTGAGGCCAAGGCTCTGCTCGCCGTGCGCCATCCCGCGGTCGTGCATTGTCACGATCTTCTCTCCAATGACGAGGGAGAGGTCTTTCTCATCATGGAGATGATAGAGGGGGTTCCGCTTTCGAAGAAGATGAAGGAAGGTCCGCTCTCCCCGGACGATGTGGCGGTACTCGGCGCGCGGGTGTCCCACGGCCTGAATGCCGCTCATCGAAAGGGCGTCATACATCGCGATGTGTCGCCCGACAACATCGTGTTGCCCAATGGGCGGGTCCAGGAGGCCAAGCTCATCGATTTCGGAATCGCAAAGATTCTCGAGGAGGGCGACGGCACCATCATCGATGGGTTCAAGGGCAAGCTCTCCTACGCTTCTCCTGAACAGCTGGGTTTCTTCGGCGGAAGACTCGACGGGCGTTCCGATTTCTACAGCCTGGGTCTGGTGCTGGTCGCTGCGGCGCTCGGTCGGCCTTTGGACATGGGCACGACGCTGGTGGAGGCTGTCGATGCGCGCCGTGCCTTTCAGTCGCTGCCCGACGAAATTCCGATGGGATTGCGGTCCGCGATCCAGCCTCTGCTCGCTCTCGACCCGGAGGACCGACCCAAATACGTCGACCGGCTTTTCGTCGTGCCCGGTGGTGTCGAGGGTGCGGACTCGGGCGCCGATCAGGTTCCTTACCTGCCGAGCTCGGCGCCTTCAGAGGCAGCGAGCACGAATCGAACTGGACTGCTGGCCGCGGCTGGGCTGGCCGGGGTGTTGGCCCTGGCTGGCGGCGCCTACTGGCTGATCGGAGCGGGCGCTCCCGGCCGGTCCAGCGACGCAACACGCGCTGATTCCAGCTCGGCATCCGGGTCGCCCGCGGTCGAGCTCGCCCTGCCAGTCGCGAAGAGCGAGGTCGTCGCGGAGATCGTCGAACCGCGTGTTCCCGATCCGCTGGCGAAGGCAGCGACTCGACCCGTTCCGAAACCCCTCAGCGCGAGCGAGCGAATCAAGATCATCGGTCTGCTCAACAACGCCAAGCTCGCCCTGGGCGAGAATCGTCTGATGTCGCCGGCGGGAGACAACGCCTACGACCGTTACCGGCGTGTGCTCAGCCTCGACCGCAACAATGCGACTGCCAAGAACGGCCTGCGTGCGGTCTCCGATCGCTACCTGAATCTGGCCCGCGCCTCTGTCAGCGGCGGCGATATCGCTCGGGCCCGAGACCATCTTGCCAACGCCCGCAAGGCCGACTCGAGCCATCCGGATCTCGCAGCCGTCGAAGCGCGGCTGAAATGAAACCGGGCTAGACCCCCGAGCTCGACATCGCGTAGCGCTTCAATTCTGAACGGAGCTCGCCGATCTCCTTCGACTTGCTTTCGCGCAGGATGATCGCATACGCGGCTTGACGCGCGGCACTGGTGAAGTCGCCTTCGCTCTCGAAGAGTTTGGCATTCCGGGCATACTGGTCTTCGGGGTTCTGCAAGAACTCGACCAGCTTGCCGCCGATTGCCTCGGCGATCTTGTCGGCGAGGCCGTCGTGGCCCGAGAGAATCTCGATGTCGGGCGGGAGTTCTACGAAATCGGTCTCCTGCTTGAAGTCGCCGAGCTGGACGCCCTGGCGCCCCTCGTCCTGGAACTCCTGCTTCGTCTGGATCGAATCCGTAAACAGCACCCGGCCGGAATTGGCCTGGACGACCCGGTAGGAAACAGAGATGATGCCAACCTTGCGTACACTCGTGACCTCGATCGTGACGTCCTCCGTGACGTCACGGTTTACGGTGCGTGCCGGTTCCGGAGTCCTCTTGCGGTCGCCGTCGTCGAGTTGGGACCAGCGGACGTGGTCGGGATTGACGACGGCTTCGTTGCCCGTCACCACCCGATGCGTCTCCGTGCCCGACTTGCTGGTCGTTTCGACCTTGGCGTCGAGAATCGATCCCTGGACGATGAAGTCGGCCGTGACGAGCTCTGCGCAATTTCCGCCGCGCTTGCACTCCTCGAGGATGCGTTCGAGCTGTTCTCGTTCGACGATGCGTACGTCGTTGGGGATCTGCTGAAAGAGATGCTGCACGACCTTCGAGGCGACGGCGTCGCCGACCTTGGCAGCCGAAGACGGTGAGTCCGCGAAGGGATAGGCCGTTAGCCCCCGCACGGCGCGTTGAGAGATCTCTTCTTTGACCACGCGCAGTCGTCGGCGAATCATCGGCGTGGTGGGGCCGAATTCGGTCAGCACATTGAGGTAGCCCCAGGCAAGCCCGAACTCCTTTGCGCCGATCGCTCTCTGGTAGGCCTGATCGACCTGGGCGAGGAAGCCTTCCATGCCCGGCAGATCGCCTGTTCGTTCGAGCAGCAGCTTCTGGATCAGACGCGTGTCCTGGAAACGCTGATAGGCGAGGCCGAGGTCCTGGGCCGCTACGGCCTCCTCTCCGAGCATCCCGAAGGCCTCGGCAATCGGGGCAGCGGACTCGGCCAGCCCATCTCTGACCTCCTGGAAACAATCGGTCTCCGAAAACTGCGACAGCATGCTCGTCGAGCGCCCCACGCGTCCCGTCTCGAGAGCGTCACTGAAGCGCTTGATGACGACCTTGCCGTCGACTTCGCATTTCCGCTTGCGGGTGTCCGAGTCGCCGGGATTCACTTCCTGGACGATTCCCAGCAGACTTTGAGCCTTTTCGTAATCTTCGTTGCGGATCGCCTCTTCGGCATCCTTCGAGACGTCACGCAGGATTTCTTCGCGTTGCTCCGCATAGCGAGCCTGATTCGCCGAGCCGGTTCCGGACAGAGCGGAGAGGTCCGCGAGGATCCGCAGTCGCTCGAGGATCTCGTCTTCGGAGCTCGATTCGAGGTCGCGCTCTCGCTGGGCGATCGCAGCTCGCGTGGCATCGATCTGTTTCTGGACTTCATCGGAGATCTGGCCGTGTACGCCTGCATCCCAGCGTCTGATCGAGTCGAGGGCGCCCTGCTCGCGCTCGAGCGCTCCGAGCGGCAGCTGGCCATCGATCCGCTCTACCTGGCTCAGACGCGTCCGCACCGACGCCGAGGCGCGCTGCGCCAGCTCGCCCCCGACCGTGCGAAGTTGGCGGTCGAGCTCCGCGGCCCTGTCCGTGCCGCGCTTGGCACTCCGGAGTTGAAGCGAGATCTGGTCGAAGAGTGATTCGAGACTCGCCTGGGGGGCGCTCTGGGGATCCGTGGGCAGCTCGATGCTGGGTCCCTTCGAAGCGCATCCCAGCGCGCCTGCGAGCAGGACGCTGAGGAGCAGGCGGATCATGTCGGCTTTGCTGGGTCGCATCGGGTTTGCTCCGGGTTGGGCAGTCTGCGTTCGGCGCCGAGCTGCTCCAAGGCCCGTTCGGGCTCGAAGGCTCGAAATTCCAGTCTGGATTTGCGTACAGGCTCCCGTTCCGGTTGAGTAGGGCGCCCGCAAGAGAGCTGATCGGGCCGTTTCGGTTGGCGACCAGCCACCGCCGCCGTCTGGAGCTCTCGGGAGGCTATGGGAGGCGGGGAATTCGTGTCAACTCGATGCCCGGGATGCGGAACCAATTCGCGGCTGGAGCGTCCGTTCTGCCGATGGGCGGCGTGGGCGCCCGGGTCAGTGCGGGGTGGAATCGCGTCAAGGTCATACGGAATGGCTCGTCTGCGGGCCATCGGCGATGATTGGGATGAGCTGGGTGATTCGGGGCGCGTGGTCGCCGCGGGGGGGGATTCGATTGAGCCGTTTCGTGATTCATGGCGGGCGTCCGCTCGAGGGTGAGATTCGCGCCAGCGGAAGCAAGAACGCGGTCCTGCCGATGATCGCAGCCGCGATGCTGACCGAAGAAGAGGTCGTTCTGGAGAACGTGCCGTCGATCCGCGATGTCGATGTGATGTTGGAAATTGCCGGCGTGCTCGGGGCGGAGGTTGCGCGCCTGGGGGACCGTGTGACGATCCGCGCGGCGAATCTGAACCAGCAGGTCCTCCCCCAGCAGCTCTGCGAGCGCGTGCGAACCTCGGTGCTGTTCGTCGCACCCCTTCTGCACCGACTCGGTCGTGCCAAGCTGCATCCGCCGGGTGGCGACGGGATCGGGCGCCGGCGACTCGACACTCATTTTTACGGCCTGCGTCAGCTGGGCGCATCGGTGGACGATCGCGAGTTCGATTTCCAGGCGCGGGCGGGTCTCAAGGGCGCCATGATCTTCTTCGACGAAGCCAGCGTCACCGCGACCGAGCACATTTTGATGGCGGCCGCATTGTCGAGGGGGACGACCACGATCCTCAACGCCGCGAGCGAACCCCACGTGATGGATCTCGCGAAGCTGTTGTTGGCGATGGGGGCCCGCATCGAGGGGCTCTACACCAATACGCTCACGATCACGGGCGTCGAGAAGCTGTCCGGGGCGACGCATCGCGTCGTCTCAGACCACATCGAGGTGAGCTCCTACCTGGCGCTCGCCGCGGCGACCGGCGGCGGGATCACGATCCACGACACCCTTCGCGGTCACTACTGGATGATGCATCGAGTCTTCGAGCGCTTCGGCATCGAGATCGACATCAAGAGTGATCGCATCGTGCTTCCGAGCGGTCAGACGCCGCGGGTCCAGCCCGACGCGGGGGGTGCCATCCCGCAGGTCGACGACGGACCCTGGCCTCAATTTCCGACCGACATGATGAGCCCATTCCTGGTGCTCGCGACTCAGGCCGAAGGCACGATCCTGTTCTTCGAGAAGATGTTCGAGGGGCGGATGTACTTCGTGGATCCGCTGGTCCAGATGGGCGCCAACGCGATCATCTGCGACCCCCACCGCGTGATCATCTCAGGGCCCTCGGCGCTTCGCGGTCAGACCGTGCGCAGTCCCGATATTCGCGCCGGTATGGCGATGATCATGGCTGCACTCTGCTCGACCAAGCGCCCCTGCATTGTTCAGAACGCGGAAATCGTCGATCGGGGCTACGAGCGAGTCGAGGAAAAACTGCGATCGATCGGTGCCGACATCGTCCGCGACCCCGATTGATCGTGCGCTTCGCGTAGCTGGGCCGGCTCCCCATGGGGGGTGTAGAGTCCGGAAACTCGCGCTCCGACGGAATCCTGACCGTCCAGAGCCCCCTGCCGCGCTATCCTGCCGCCGTCATTCCGAACCCCCAGCTGGCGACCCGACCTGGGCTGCACGATTCGTGTTGTGCTGCGTGGGGCCGCGGGAATGGACGTGGAGGCGGTGTGGGGCCGACTCGCGATCTTGTAACTCGATTCCGTAGGCTCGTTAGTGCCCGTCGTGGCAGCAGGTGGTTGGCGCGAGCGCCCTCGCATTGGCGTGCGGTGCGGGTGTGGGCCCTGTCCTGTGTACCGCTCGGAGTCGGAGTCGGCGTGGCGCTCAGCGTCGCTGGACCAGCCTACGCCGCCGCGCCGACGCGAAGCCCGTCCGATGTGCTCGCCGGGCCCTGGCGATGGCTCGAATCCAGTCCGGCTTCGACGCTACTGGGCGCACCGAGCCTCACGATTGGACCCTGGCGTGAAGAGGCGATTACTCGCGATCACTCGCGCCGCGAGGCTGCGCTGCTTCGGCTCGATCGCTTCGAGTCTGGCCCGGACGAGGGATTCGTGCCGCCGGCGGAGAGGGCTGCGATTCTGCAGCGGGCGGCGCTCGAATCGGGGCGTCTGCTCGAGGCGGCCGGGCAATGGAGGGCCGCCGCCGAAGCCTATGAGAGTGTGATTGCGGCGGACGCCCTGGTTCTGGTCGATACCTGGCACGGGCTGGCGCTGAGTCACGCACGATCCGGTGATGCGGTGGGTGCCGAGCGCGCCTTCCTGCGCGGGCTCGATGCTTCGGGCCGCGCGGCTGAACAGATCCGCTTCCGTTTCGACCTGGCCGGATTCTATGTCCGGGAAGGGCGCCTGCTCGAGGCTCATGCCGTGCTCGTCGCTCTGGCACCCCACCTGCCCAACGTCTCTTTGATGCGCGATGCGCGCGCCGGGCTCGATGCGTCGATCGAATTCACGGCTCTCCAGAGTGCGCGCGGAAGGCCGCTCGACTGGCCCAGCGCGGCATCTGATCGGGCCTGGGAAGGCTTCGACCCCCGCATCGTGCGCGCGGTCGGGCTGCTGCCCGAATCCGCCCGGGATGCGCTGTTGCCAGTGGCGGAGTCGCTGCGGTCGCAGCAGGGGCTGCGCGCGGTCTGGCTGGCCGGTGCGGTCGCGTTTGCGCTCCTGGCTGGGCTCGTACTCTGGCGTCAGCGCGGCGATGCTGCGGTTGCCATCGCGTATCCCGAGGAGTTGCGGGGCATCTTCCGCGTTCGGATCCGCAGCGGTCATCGCGGGGTGCCGGACGCATCGACCGAGTCCCAGATTCGAGAGGGCAGCTCCTCCACGCGCAAGGAACACCACATGGTGTCTCGGGAGACGCAGTTTCAGCGTCTCTTTACGGGTCGTTATCTCGTCGTCCTGGATGGTCTCCTGCTCGATCCGGATAGCGACGAGGTGCTCGGAGAGATTCATGAGGAGAAGATCCTTCGCGTCCGTCATCGACGGACCACGCGGCTCGAGTTCGACGTCCATCCCGACACCTGCCCGGTCGACCTCGAAGTCGTCTGGGGTGATCGATTCGCCCATGAAGCCCAGATCACCGTTCCGGGTCTCGTCGACAAACCGCGTCGCACTTCGGCCGGCGCGATTCGGATCCTGCTGCCAAAGGGTTCATATCGCCTCTTGATCGGGTGTGGAGATCGTGTCTTCGACCAGCCTCTCGAAGTCACGAGCTTCCGGCCGACGCCCGTCCGACTCGATGTGCTCCAGGCCGAAGCGGTCTTCAAGGGCTGTCCGCCGGCGGTGGAGCCCTATCTCAGGGGCGATCTGTCCGGCGTCGCCAGGGCGCTCGAACGCGACGGCCAGCCGGAACTGGGCTTTCGACTCCTGGCTTCGATGCACCAGGCTGAGGGTGAGACCGGGCGGGCGGCTGATTTCTTCGAATCGGCCGGCGATCTGATTGCGGCTGCGCGGCTCCGAACCGAGCAGGGTGAGCCCGGCCGCGCGGCCGGGCTCTTCGAAGAGGCCGGCGAATGGCTCGAAGCCGCCGAAGCCCATCGCCAGGACGGTGCGATCCTGCGCGCCGGCGAATGTTACGAGCGCGCCTTCGACTACGAACGCGCGATCGAGTGCTACCAGCAATCGGGTGCGATCGATCGCTGGCTGACGGCACTGGAGCGCTGCGGTCTGGTCTTCGAAGCGGCCCGGCTGGCGATCCAACACGATCAGAGGCCGCGTGCGATCCGACTCCTGCAGCGGGTCGAGCCGACCGATCCCGATTTCCGCGAATCCTGCGCGCTGCTTGCCGAAGCCTTCGAGACCGAGGGTCACTACGACCTCGCAGCTGGCAAGCTCGATGAATTCATCGCGACCTTCCGGCCCGCCGATGCGACCAGCGACACCTATTCGCGACTTGCAGAGTGCTGGGAGCAGGCGGGGCATCTCGAGCGCGCATTGGAGGTGCTCGAGGATCTTCGGCGACGCGAGCCGACTTTTCCGAACATCGCCGCACGCATCGAGCTCCTGCGCAAACAACGCAGCGCCTCCGGCTACCTCTTCAAGACGAGCGCTCGTGTGAGCGACGGTGGTACCACCGCCTTCGTTGGCGATGTTCGCTACGAGTTGATCGAAGAGATCGGGCGCGGGGGCATGGGAGTCGTGTATCGCGCGCGCGACACGCGGCTCGATCGAATCGTGGCGCTCAAGCGCCTGCAGGAGGGCCTGCAGCGGCACCATCCCCGTGCGCTGCAGTTCTTCCTGCGAGAAGCCCAATCCGCCGCTCGCCTCAATCATCCGAACATCGTCACGGTCTACGATGCCGACCAGCAGGACGGGCATTTTTTCATCACGATGGAGCTGCTCGAAGGTCAGCCTCTACAGTCGGTGCTACGCGAGCGCGGTCAGCTCTCGCCGTCGAACGTGCTTGGCATCGCCCGTCAAGTATGCCGGGGCCTCGACTATGCGCACGGCCAGAATGTGATTCATCGAGACATCAAGACGGCGAATCTCTTCGTGACCGTCGATCGGGTCGTGAAGATCATGGACTTCGGACTTGCGAAGGTGCTCGAAGAGGTTCGCGGCGCGACAACACTGGTCGGTGGTACTCCCTACTACATGTCACCCGAGCAGGTGCTGGGCAGAAATGTCGACCATCGGGCCGATCTCTATTCCCTGGGGATCACGCTTTTCGAGCTGACCACCGGTGGCGTCCCCTTCGATTCTGGCGAGATCGCCTATCACCATCGCCATTCTCCCGCCCCGAATCCCCGGGACCTGCGACCCGACCTGTCTGTGCCGCTGTCGCGGCTGATCCTGAAGCTTCTCGAAAAGGATCCCGATGACCGATTTCAGACCGCGGCAGAGATTCTCGAAGCATTGACGGACATCGATCCCGACTCATGATCGGGGAGTCCATCCGCGCTCAGATCTGAGGATGCATCAGGAGGGTTTTGTGAGAAGCATCACTTCACGCGCAACGGTGTTGCTTCAAGCTACCGGCGCGATGACGACGCCCTTCCAATCCGATGCTGCCGATTGCGAGTTCGAACGAATCCAGCTCGACGAACTCGTCGAACGCTTCAGACATCGCGTTCGCTACTTTGTCCGCCGAGTCGAGGGCCGTTTCGGTCTCGACCCACAATGGCACGACGATCTGATCTCCGCTGGATATTGGGGTCTGTTCAAGGCCCTGCGCAATCGGCGTCCCGATGCTCATGAGCGGGAACTCTCCGCCTACGTCTCGCAGCGCGTGGAAGGCGCCGTGATCGACGAGGCGCGACGAGCTCTCTGCCAGGTCTCGAATCAATCCGACTGTGATCCCCTCGATCCCGACTCAGAAGTCGTGTTCGCGAAGGCCCAGCTCGGCTGGCATCAGGGTGCAGAACGCGTGGGTCCCGAGGATCAGGCCGACCGGCATGGGCGGTGGCGAACGATCGAGGCCTCCGTCGAGCATCTGGCCGACGACCAGCGTGACCTTCTCTGGGCCTACGCCGCCGGAGGATCGATCTCGGAGATCGCTCGCAAAGGCGGTCTGCCCCCGGCCCGACTTCAGAGCCAGATGTCGCGGATCAGCCGGCAGCTTCGAGCCCGGTTTCCCGGGCTTCGCCGCTTGCTACGCTACGAAATCTAGCGACCCGCGTTCACTCCTCGGACTCGGAGAGTCGAGATTCGAATCGGCACGGGACGCTATCCGAATGAGCTGCACTCGTGCTGCGGCAGCAGGGGGTGGCAGCCGCGGGTCAGGGTCGAAGTCGACCCGCAATCAGCCTATCATGTGGCCGGGTCGTCGCTCACGAGGCGAGGTGTGCCCCTTGTACTGACCGTTTGCAGACCGGTCATTGCAAACCAAAGGTGATTGCAAACCCAAGGCGATTGCAAACCAAGGGCGATTGCAGACGAAGAGCAATTGCAAACCAATCGCAAACCAAAGGCCGAGGTCGGCCGCCGAAGGAGATTCTGTCGTGTCCGAGAACTCAAACAATCGTGGATCGATTGCCGCTGCCCTGATCGTGAGCGCCGCCGTCGTCGCGGGGAGCCTCGTCATTGCGAACTCTCTAGAACACACCGCCAAGCAGATCGAGATCGCCGGCGAGGCCCTGTCGAACCTTCCCGTCGCCGCCGCACCCGCGGCGCAGGATCCCGCGAGACGGCCGCGTCGTCCCGACCCGGCCCGGGAATACAAGGTCGCTGTCGGCACGTCGCCGGTTCGCGGCGATGCCGAGGCAGCGATCACGATCGTGGAATGGTCGGATTTCCAATGTCCCTACTGCCTTCGTGCGGCACCGACCCTGGCACAGATCGAGAAGGAGTACGGCGACAAGGTGCGCCTCGTCTTCAAGCACCTCCCACTCTCGATCCATGCCAAGGCCCCCGCCGCGCACGCCGCCTCGGAGGCGGCACATCGCCAGGGCAAGTTCTGGGAGATGCATGACAAGATCTTCGAGAATCAGCGCGACCTGGCCCCCGAGACCCTCGAGCGCTACGCCGGGGAAATCGGGCTCGACGTCGAGCGTTACAAGCGCGACATCGTTTCGGCGGCAGTCAAGAAACAGATCGACGAAGACATGCAGCAGGCCAGGGATCTGGGTGTCACGGGAACGCCCGCTTTCTTCATCAACGGTCGCTTTCTGTCCGGGGCCCAACCCTTTGCGAACTTCAAGAGCGTGATCGATTCCGCCCTCGAAAAGGCATCCTAGCCGGCGGCTCGAAATGATCCGGGGCATTGCGTTCGATCTCTTCGACACGCTCGTGGATCAGGATCACGAGCTGCTGCTTCCAGTCGAAGTCGAGGGGCGCCGGGTCTCTTCGACCACATCACAGCTTTTTCGCCATGTCACGCAATACGCGGGAATCTCGCTCTCCCTCGGCGAGTTTGCCGACCTCCAGCGAGAGGTCGATCGCGAGCTGTTCCGCGAGACCCTGAAGGAGGGGATCGAGTGCCCAACCCTGCGTCGTTTCGAGGCGCTCGTCGAGCGCCTCGGTCACGGTCGTGATCTGACGCTTGCTGCCGGTCTGACCAGCGTCCATATGAGTGCGTTGCGCGAAGCGGTGACGATTCCTGCTCATCACGAGGCCATCCTGGCTGCTCTGGCCGCTGAACATCGGCTGGCGCTGTGTTCAAATTTCAGCCATGCGGAGACTGCTCACGCGATACTCGATGAGGCGAGCTTCACGCAGCATCTGGCGTCGGTCGTGATCTCCGAGGAGATCGGGATCCGCAAGCCTCGTCGTGAGATCTTCGACGCGGTGGTCCGCTGCCTGGATCTCGCGCCCGAGGAGATCTTGCACGTGGGCGACAGCCTGCGCGCCGATGTTGCGGGTGCCGCGGCTTGCGGCATGCGAACCGTCTGGCTGACCCGCCGGATCCCCGACCCCGACGCCGATCTCGAGGCTTACGAGGGGCCGCGTCCCGAGTTCGCCCTGGAGGATCTGACCGATCTGCCGGTGCTGGCGGCGCGTCTATCCGCCTGAGCGATGCCGACCCGCGTCCAATCGCGCGGCCAGCCCGGATTATTCATGAAGGTCCGTAGCGGGAGCTCTGCGCAGCAGAGCGAGTAGTGCAGATTCGTGTTCTGGCTGAAGAAATCGGGGTTCGGCCGCGGCTTGTAGTTTACCCTACGTCGAGCAGCCGAACGCCGATTTCTTCAGCCAGGGCGCGGAGATGTGCCGCCGCAGGAGGACTTTCATGAATAATCCGGGCTAGTGGATGGAGCCAGGCTGGATCAGTTGGAAGAGGGCGACCTCAGCCTCGAACTGGGTTCCGTCGCCGCGCTGCATCTCGAAGCTGCCCGCCATCGAGCCGAAGGGCGTCGGAAGCGGGCAGCCCGAGGTGTACTCGAAACCGGAATTGGGTTCGATCACGGGCTGTTCACCTACGACGCCCGGGCCATGGACCTCCTGTGTGTGGCCGGCAGCGTCGACGATCGTCCAATGCCGGTTCAACAGCTGAACGGCGTGTTCGCCTTCGTTCGTGATGCGGATCGTGTAGAGAAAGAACCATTTGCTCGTGACGGGGCTGCTGTGTTCGGGGCAGTAGCGTGCTCGGACGTTGACCCGGACACCCGCTGTCTCGGATTCGGACGAAGTTTCGAACGGATCATTCTGCGTCATATGCCGGATTCTAGCAGCTGCGAGATCGGCCCCTCTGAGGCACGGAGGGGCTCGTTGTCAGCGCGCGCCGGTCGCTGCTGCACGGTATGCTCGTGCCTCGAGGGACCAGGACGAATCGGCGCAATGAATTGCCTCTTGATCGACCCCGCTGAGTTTGATCCGGAATCGCGCCGCGCTCGGATCGTGGGTCGGCGACGCCGACATGCCGACGAGGTCTTGAGGGCTTCGCGGGGCGACACACTGAGTGTCGGCCTGATCGGTGGGCAGCTCGGTCGCGCCGAAATCCTTGGGCTCGATGATGAGCTGCTCGAGCTTCGAGTCACGTTCGAGCGCGATCCGCCTCCGAAGCGACCTCTTAGCCTCGTGCTCGCGCTGCCCCGGCCTCCGGTCTTTCGTCGTCTACTCTCGACGATCGCAAGCCTGGGTGTCGCGGAGCTTTTGATCGTGGGTACCGCGCGAACCGAGAAGAGCTTCTGGCAGAGTCACGTGATCGAGTCCGATGAGATTCAGGCGCGGCTTCTGCTGGGTCTCGAGCAGGCACGGGATACAGTGGTCCCCGAAGTCGGGATCCATCGCTATTTCGAGGAGCTGGTCGGCGACGTGTTGCCCCCGCACCTGGTGCGGAGCCGGGGATTTCTGGCTCATCCTGGGGCACAGGTGCCCTGCCCCCACTGCGTGGAGGGCGAGATCACCCTCTTCATTGGGCCGGAGGGGGGCTTCATCGACTACGAACTCGAGACGCTTCGAGGTATCGGTTTCGAGTCGGTCAACCTCGGCGAGCGCGTGTTGCGCGTCGAGCCCGTCATCCCGCTGCTCGTCGGTCGACTGTTCGGGTAGCCAACCGATCTGAAGACCGGAACTGTCCTCGCTGGCTCGCACCCACGGATCGCCGCCACGCGGACTTTCCGTCTAGGGCAGCGTCGTGGTCGGGATGCCGACTGGCACTTCGATTTCGCTGGGCGGGGAGAGGTCGAAGATGATGATTCCAAAGTGGACGAGGAGCAAGAGCGCGTACGCGCCTAGCGAGATCTTGAGCCCGATGCGTGCCAAGGGGAAGTTCTTGTGGACCACCAGCACTATCAGCCAGATTCCTACGATGAGACACTTCTGCGCGATGAATGCGCTGGGACTGATGTCGAGAAGGAAGTCCATCACCGGGTTGGCTTCGCGCCCACCGCGATCGAGCCAGCGCATCGTGAGGAAGGCATCGCCCAGATTGAGCACGAAGATCCCAAGCAGGAGCGCGATGTCCTTGTAGCTGTAGACGTCGACATAGCCCGAGTGATCCGCGGTGCGACGCCCCGTTGCTCGTCGAAGCGGGCCAAGCCAGCGAATCGAGGGGCGAGTCGGCTGTTGACGGCGATCCGAAGTGCGTCGACCGTCGCCACCCCGTCCCTTGGCGAGGGTCGACTCCGATTCCTCTACGTTGGTCGGAGCACTCATCCCATACGTCTCGGTGTTTTCGAATCGGACTTCACTGTGGGAGTGAGGTTGCGGGCGGGCTGCACGCGTGTTGCTCCATCGTCGATTGACGCGGTCGATTGGCTGATCGACCGACGTTTCGACCGTATCGGTCGTAGGCTCGGTGAATCTGAGGATTTCGACGCCGCCGGGACTGGTTCGTCCGCTCTCAGAGTGGGAAGGCGCGGTCGACGAGCCAGTAGAGGCCCAGACCGCAGAGCGCGGCGCTCGATAGTTCGCTCGCCCAGCTCTGGAGCGGAGCTGTGGCGAAACGCTTTCCGAGGACGAGCAGGGGCCACAGGAGCAGCACGATGCCGAGCTGCCCGATTTCGACGCCGAGGTTGAAGCCGAGCAGCGCCGGGACGAGGCGCTCGCTCGGAAGGGCCATCTCGACGAGGACGCCCGCGAAGCCGAAGCCGTGCACCAGCCCGAAGGCGAAGGTGAGGAAGACGTGCAGCCAGTCGCCTTCGCTGCGGGCGATGAGCGCGAAGTAACAAGCCGTAAAGAGCATCAGTCCCGTTACGCTGGGGAGCGGCAGCGCTGACCAGCCGAGGATGGAGGCCAATCCGAGGGCAGCCAGGCCGGCAAGCACGATGGCGGGGATCGCATGCCCACGCCCGGAGAGCAGCCATCCCTTCTCGATGGCGACCAGGGCTACTGAGAAGGCAATCACCGCCTCGACCGCGCCGGCTTGGGGATGAACCCAGTCGAGGACGGCGAGGGCGAGAGTCAGACTGTGGGCGAGGGTAAAACCCGTGACGAGACGCGCAACTTCTCCGAATCGAGTCGCCAGCAACAATAAACCGAAGACGAAAGCCAGATGATCCCAGCCAGTCAGGATGTGTCCGATCCCGAGTTCGATGTAGTCGAGCAGTTGGCTGCCGATTTCGATGGGGGCCGCCCCGGAGATGGGTTGACGCAGAACGAACTCGGGTGAGGCCTCGGTCAGGACGCGCTCGCGCACGGTCTGGGAGCCGTCGCCCATCCGAACCCGCGCGAAATGCAGGTGAGAGGGGGCGACATCGAGCAGGATGCGGCTTCGAATCGTGAGGGTCGCCGCGTTCTCCGGACAATCGATGCGCCAGCGATAGCGCACCCAACCCGGCAGGTCGGGTCGGCGTTCGGCGGCGCGCGGTGCTCGACAGGGCTCGCCGTTGGCCAGCAGGGCGAGCTCGCGGGGGAAGGCGCGTGCTGGGAGGTCCGGGGCGCCCGGCATCGGAGCACCGGGAACGCTGCCGGGCGGGAGTGCCTCGGGACCCAGGCGGCTCAGCTCGAGCAGCTTCAATCGGACGGAGACTTCGGCGCTATCCGCTTCGAGCTCCCAGCTCGAGTAGGAGACGCTGCGTCCGTGAGTGGTCGCCGGCCGCGCCCAGAGCAGGCTCGCCGCCAGGCAGAGCCAGGCGACGGCGAGGGTCGTGAAGGTCAGATTCTGGAGCCATGGGAGGTTCGAGCGTGTGCCGGCCGGGCGATCGCGGTTCGAGATCCAATGGGCCATCGGTGGCGACTCTAGCGCGATTTCCCGAGGGTGAAGCGGCTGTCGCGTGTTTTTGCCACCGCTTGGGGGTGGTCAAAAAAGGCATAGCAAGGCGCATAAAAACGTGTAGCGGGGCCATCGAGTCGTGTCTGGAGGCCGGTGATCGAGGTAATCGGATGTTGGTCTTGCGAGAAACCAGTCCTGTGCTATTATCTTCAGATCGTTTACAAAATTCCGTAACCAATGGGTTGCGGAATTTTTTTTTGCGCACTCCACTCACTGTGGACCGTGGCGATGGCCGGCCTGGGCCTGGGGGACCTTCGGAGAGAGGGGCAGGAACGCGTCGTCAGCGAAGCGCCACACCGCGGTCGAAGCGAACCGCCTTGGTTCGGCTGCCCTCTTCATCAAAGCTGAGCAGCCAGCCATGCTGCATTCCCTCGACGAATTGGGCCTGGGCGCGGACCTGGCCGGATGCGTAGAAGCGAGTCCAGACGCCGACGCGGAGTCCGTCGGTGTATTCGCCCATCGACTCGGGCTGTCCGCCAGGGTGGTATCGCGCGTACCAGCCATGTCGAAGGCCACCGTGTTCGTCCAGCTGTTGGCACCACTCCTCTTCAGCGTCTCCCTGAGCCCGTGTTCGGAGCTCTGCGCCCGTCGGGCAGCCGTCCGACGGCTGGACCGGGATCGGGCGGATTGGCGCTGCCGAGTGCTCGGAGCTGGCGCTGAACGAGGCAGGGCCAGGCGTGCTCGGTCGGGGATCTTGGAACGGCAGGGCCCCACCCTGCGATGGGTCGGTTCCGGCCAAGATGAGTTTTGAGGGGACGGCATGAACGCGTGCTTCGATCTCGACGAGATGGGTCGCGAGCTGTTGATAGACTTGAGGATCGAGTGCGCTGCGATGTGCCTTGAGCTCGATGTCGATCGAACGCAGCATGTCGACGGTATGCTGTCTTTGCTCGGGGGCCTGAAGATTCGCCGCGTCCAGCTGATTCTCGAGGCTGTCGAATCGCTCCTTTAGCTGATAGAGAGCCCGAATCGAGGCTTGCGGATCGAACGCCGCGGTCGTTTCCGCCATCCCTTCTGGCTCGGCATTCGAGTTCGCGATGGCCGCCTCGAAGCTCTCTGCCCCCAATTCTGTCTGAATCTCGGGACCGCTCAGCAAAGCGACGATGTCCGGCAGAGAACCGCCCTGCTGGTTCATCTCCATCATTTCGATGATCTGGAACGATGGCGCGGTAGATCCGATCGCCAGCACGAGTCCAATCGCCAAGCCGAACTTGTTCGGTGCGGTCCATCCGTCGTGGAACGCCATGTAGGGATAGGCGAAGAAGTTGGCGATCGGAACGAAGCAGAGCAGTCCCACCGATCCCGGGAGACCTCGATTGACGGCCGTCGCCGAGAAGAGACGCCCCAGATAGCCGAGGGAAAAGATCACGACGAACAGGAGTCCCAGCCAGGTGATCGCGGCGCCCACGGTTCCACCGATGAAGACCGAGGAGAAGCCCAGCGCGATGCAGCCCGCCGTCACGCCGAGCAATCCGAGTACAAAGCCCCCAATCGAACCGCCCCCGGCGACGACCATCGGGCCCATTTGCAGGATCGGGATCCAGGCGAGCACCTGCATCAAATCGCTCTGACCACCCTTCTGGGCGATGACCGACAGAGCGTAGGCCCAGAACAGCTGTGCGATGGCGGAGACGACGAGAAATACGAGCAAGAACGAGATGATCCATTCCATGCAGGCCGCATCGGGCGGTCGCGCTGGCGAGTTGAATCCGCCAATTCAGAACCGGGTCCCCGTGGGCAGGGCGAGGCAGGTCTTGAAGATGAAAATCATTTTCGATAAAACAAAGGGTCTATGAAAACGATTTTCATTTTCGACGAGATTGCCAACCGGAGTGATCTCGATCTCAACAGCCATCGGGCCCTGTGGGCCCAGATTACGAGGGACAGCAATGCGGATTAGAAGACGGAAGCAGCGGTGGATCGAGGGTTTGCTCGTCGCCACCCTGGCAACGGCACTCTCGGGCTGGGCCCAGGCGGCGGAGACCGAACGCATCGACGCTCTCGAAGAGAAGGTCGATGAGCTGACCAAGGAGATCCGTCGCCTCGAGTCGAACTCCGCCGTTCCCGAAGAACGCGAGGAAAAGGTCGATGTCGAAGAGCTCGAGGAGAAGGTCGATGTGCTGGCCGAGGAGATGGGTCGCCTCAAGTCGATCTTCACCGTTCCCGAAGACGAGGCGCTCGCGAGTTTCTACGGGCTGGGTCCGGCCGCTTCCAAGGTCTACAAGCGCGATCACGGTCTCTCGATCGGTGGCTACGGAGAGGTGCGCCTTCGCCACTTCACCAATACCAAGGACGACGACCAGGACGATATCTTCGATGCGGTGCGCGCGGTGCTCTACGTCGGATACAAGTTCAACGACAATTGGGTGATGAATTCCGAGTTCGAGTTCGAGCATGCAGGCACCGGAGGCAGTGGTTCGGTCTCGACAGAATTTCTGACCCTCGACTATCTACACTGCGATGAGCTGAACCTGCGGGCGGGACTTGTGCTCGTGCCGATGGGCTTCGTGAACGAGATGCACGAACCGACCGTCTACTACGGTGCCGAGCGGCCCGAGGTGGAGCGCCTGATCATTCCATCGACCTGGCGAGAAAACGGCGCTGGCGTCTTCGGTACGATCGCCGATCGAGTTCACTATCGTATGTATGCAATCAACAGCATGAAAGGCGAGAAGTTTTCGAGCAGTGGCCTGCGCAGCGGACGCCAGAAGGGCAGCAAAGCGCTCGCGAACGACTTCGCCTTCGTCGGCCGAATCGATGTCGACGTGGCGGATGGCCTGCTCTTCGGTGGCTCGGTGTATGTCGGCCAGACCGGTCAGGAGCAGGATTTTATGGGCTCCGACGGTGTGACGCGCAATCTGCCCGACGCCCTCCTCACCCTCTACGAACTTCATGCCCAGTACAAGGCCCATGGCCTGAGCCTTCGCGGGCTCTGGACCCAGGCCTTTATCGACGAGGCCGGGAATCTCTCTCGTGTTTTGGAGCTGGGCATGAGTAAAGCGATCGCAAATCGCATGTATGGCTATTATCTCGAAGCGGCCTATGACATTCTACCGCTCTTCATGCCGGACACGCGGGCAAGCCTCGAGCCCTATTTCCGCTTCGAAAACTATGATACCCAAGCGCGGGTTCCGGACGGCTTTACCAAAGACCGCAGCAAGAACGTCGAACTCTACGTGGCCGGCCTGCAGTTCAAGCCGATTCCCCAGGTGGTTTTCAAGGTTGACTATCGCAGGTTCGACGTGCGCAAAGGCCATAAAGCGGACCAGGTCCAGGCACTGGTCGGGTACGCATTCTGAATCGTCCACTCGTCGACATTCGCTCAATTCGGTGTGGCCGATCCCGCTGGCGTCGGGTTGGGATCTGGATCGGTTTCGCAGCGCTCTGCATCGTGGTTGGCGTAGTCGATTCCTCCTCCGCCAAGGTCTTTGCGAGTCAAAAGCAGGCCTTGGCGGAGGCGTTTCCCGACGCCACCCACATAGATCGCGATACCCGCATCCTGCGAGCGAAGACAGTCGCGCGTATCGAGGCCATCGCGAGGCAGAAGCTCGAGTCGAAGATCGTCGTACTGCATACCGCCTACCAGGACGGCCTGGTCCTGGGCTATGCCCACATCGACGTCGCTACCGTGCGCACGAAATCCGAGGCCCTGATGATCGTTCTTACGCCCTCGGGTGAGGTCCGCAGTGTCCGAATTCTCGCCTTTCACGAGCCTCTCGAGTATCTGCCTACCGATCGCTGGTATTCGCAGTTCTCGGGGAAGACCTCTCTGGCTTCTCTGCGTGTGGGGCGGGACGTGCACGGTGTCGTCGGGGCGACGCTCTCGGCGCGCGCTGCGGCCGAGGCTGTTCGGCGTATGCTGGCCTATTGGGAGGTCTTGTTGCGCCCGGCTGAAGAGAAAGCCAAGGCGCCCTAGACTCTGCGCGAAGCGAAGCGCTGTTCGGGCTCGATGGGGCTGCCCGGCAGGGCGCACAGCAATGCTCCGCCCGCTTTGGGATGACGCCACCTTCCGGGGTGAAAAGCTGGGGTGAAAAGGGGATCTGCTTGCGGTTCGTCGTCACGGGAGAGTGGGACCGAAACCGACTTCTGCAGGTCGTCGTCGTCCTCTACTGCACTTTCGTCGCGCTGCTTTGGGCGACCAACTGGATGCTCTATTTCGACTCGATGGACCTCACGACGGCCTCGGTTGTCGAGCACTATCTGGGCAACGAAGAGGAGTTCCGCTCGCCGCGAACCTATCGGGGGTTGCTCGAGCTGGCGCATTCCCATCTCTTTGCGATGGGAATGTTGATGATGGTTCTGACCCATCTCGTACTCTTCGTGCCGCTGCGTAGCGGACTCAAGATCACGATGATCGTGGTTCCTTTCCTCTCGGTGCTGGTCTCGGAAGGAGCGGGTTGGCTGGTTCGGTGGGGCGGTGCTGGCTTCGCCTGGACCAAGATCGCCGGGATCCTGCTCCTGCAGGGGAGTCTGGCAGCGCTCGTGGTCGTCGCGCTGTGGTCGGTCTTCGCCGGCGAACAGGGCCAGAGTTACACCGGCACGAGTGGTGAAGAGTGGAACGAGGAAGACTGGGATTGAGCGCCCAGGGGGCGATGCCTGCCTGGCCAGCTCTTCTCGTTTCGCTCTGCTTGCTCGGATCGTCATGTGGAATCGCGGCCGTGCCCGCGCCGATCGTCGAAGCGGCCGCCCCGATCGTCCTTTCCGACGGCTGGCTCGCCATGGGCACCTTCTTCGAGGCGGATCTGCGCCTTCCTCCGTCGCAAGCCAAGGCCGCGCGGGATTGGCTTCGTCTAGCGCGGAGCGAGATATCACGACTCGAGCGAGTCTATTCTCGTCATGATCCGAACAGCGAATTGTCTCGCCTGAATCGATTCCTGGCGGGTGCCAACGGCGCTGCGCTCCGTCTCGGTCCAGACCTTGCGACGCTGCTCAAAGATGCGCAGCGCTTCCGAGATGCAACGGGCGGTGCCTTCGACATTTCGATCGGCCCGCTCGTCGAGCTCTGGTCCGAGGCGGTGCGCCACGGCAGGCAGCCTTCAGCGCAGGCACTTCAACGTGCACGCGCGCGCGTCGGCCTCGAGGGGCTCGAAGTTTCGGACGCGGGTTGGCTCCGCGTCGCGCGGCGCGGAGGGCGACTGGATCTCGACGCGATCTCGAAGGGCGCCGTGCTCGATCGACTGCGCGAGAGCTTCGTCGAACGCTTTCCCGACGCTGCGGCGCTCCTCAGCTTCGGCCAGAGCAGCGTCGTTGCGATCGGCGATCCCGATGGCGGTGGTTGGCGCCTCGTGCTGCGGTCCCGCGATCCCGCGCAAGGCATTCTCGGTGAGATTCGACTTCGAGATCAGGCACTGTCGATGAGCTCGAGATTGGGTCAGGACCTCGAGATCGAGGGACGCATCGTCTCACACGTTCTCGATCCGCGCACGGGGCGGTCCGCCCGGGGGACGCTCGAGGCGGTCGTGATCGCGGCCACGGCGCGACGTGCGGACGCATGGAGTACCGCGCTGCTGGTCCTGGGCGCCGTGCCGACGGGTCTCGAAGGCGCCCGGATCCACGAGCTCGAGGTGCTGATCATCGAGCAGTCAGGTCGAGTCCGTCGCACTCCGGGCTGGCCGCAGATCGAAGACTAGTCGTCGCTGCGCTCCGCCGCGCGCGCACATTCGCGGGCTGCTTCATCGCCGCAGCGGCAATTCTGCCCCGTGCCACCACAGGAGCCCTGCAGGCGGCGACCCGAGAAGATCACGCCGACGGCCATCGCGGCCATGCTGAGGCCGAAGATCAGGGCGGTGACGACGAGAGTCTGCATCGAATGGCTCCAGGGTGGTGCGGTGCCTCGGGAGGCTACCGCGGCTTCGGGTCCCTGCCCATCACTGGGCTCTGCTGCAGCGTAGATTCGTTTCGCCTGAAAACGCTAGCTGATGAAAGTCTGATCGAAGAGCTCGATCAGATCCGCGTGCCTGATCGCGTCGACGAGACGGTCCAGGTCGCTGCCCCCGGCGGACTCCACGCGGCGAAGCTCGACTGTTTGCGCGGACAGCCTTACGGGGCTTCACTTCGTGGCTGCGAGTTGGATGTCTCCACGGCCTTCGGAAAGAGTCGATTCTTCTGAACCGAAACGCTTCCCTCCGCTCCCCGAAAGAGCACCATCGCCGCAATTCCCTCGTACTCCGCCAGCCGGAGCCCTTCCTCCCCCATCGCCATCAACGTCGTCGCCCACGCATCGGCGACGGTTGCGTTCGTTGCGATCGCCGTCGCGGAGGCCGGGCCGTGTTCCACAGGCCTGCCGGTCCGCGGATCGATCGTATGCGAGATCCGCCTTCCATCTTCGTGATAGAAGATTCGATAGTCGCCGGAGGTCGCCATCGCCTGGTCGTGAAGAGCGATGATCGAATGGATGGCGCGTTGCTCGTCGATCGGCTTTTCGATCGCGACTCGCCACGGACCACCTCCGGGGCGTTCGCCCGCTGCGCGGATCTCTCCGCCGATCTCGACGAGGAAATCTTCACGCCCGAGGGAGAAGAGGCCCGCCGCGACGTGGTCGACACCGTATCCCTTGGCGATCGCTGACAGATCGATCTCCGTCTCGGGGCTCTGCTTCCGCAGGAAGCCACCGCTCGTGGGGTTCCCGCGTCCGATTCGCAGGATTCTCGCACCCGCATGCTGCAGCAGTGCATCGATTTCCTGTTGTGTAGGCGGGTCGCCTACACGCGCCTCACTTACGAATCCCCAGAGCGCCACCAGCGGGCCGACCGTGATGTCGAATGCCCCTCCGCTCCACTTGCTGACCTCGACGGCAAATGCGACGACCTGGGCGGTCTCGAAGGAGACGGGGAAAGGGTCGGTACTGCGATGGGTGTTGAATCGCGAGATCTCGGATTCGGGGTTCCAGTTTGACATCCAACGGTCGACGTCTTCGAGGCGACGCGTCGTCTCGGCTTCGATCTTCGGGCGGAGAGATTCGCTGAGCCCTTCGCCCGCGACACGAAGCTCATAGGTCGTTCCCATCGTGTGCCCCTGCACGATGAGCACATCCGCATCCAGCGGCACGTCGACGAGCCACAGCCGATGGACCGAGAGCCCCGCCAACAACACGAAGGCGATCAGGATCAGCCTCACCGTTCGTGCATCAATCTCTAGCCGGGGCGCCATTTTCGCCTTTGATGCTCAGCCGCCGCACAGCCATGAGCCATTGAACAGCCGTGAGCCAGCGCGCCCCGCGATCGGGTTCGATGGGGCGGGTGGTTGTCGATCAGCCCCCAAAGTCGTCGAAGAGAATGTGTTCGGGCTCGACACCGAGATCAGTCAGCATCTTGATGACCGCATCGTTCATCATTGGCGGCCCGCAGATGTAGTACTCACAATCTTCGGGTGACGGATGGTCTTTCAGGTAGTTGTCGAAAAGGACCTGATGGATGAATCCGGTGTACCCCTCCCAATGATCCTCTTCCTGAGGTTCGGAAAGGGCCAGATACCATTTGAAGTTGTCATAATCGGCCTGGATCCCGTCGAAGTCCTCGATGTAGAAGGCTTCGCGAAGACTTCTTGCGCCATACCAGAATGAGGCCTTCCGATCCGTGTGGAGTCGTCGGAACTGGTCGAAGATATGCGAGCGCATCGGCGCCATCCCGGCACCGCCGCCGATGAAGATCATCTCGTTGTCGGTGTCCTTGGCGAAGAACTCGCCGAAAGGCCCTGAGATGGTGACTTCGTCGCCAGGCTTGAGATTGAAGATGAAGGAGGACATCAGGCCCGGCGGTACATCGGGAAGCCGCGGCGGAGGCGAGGCGATGCGCACGTTGAGCATGATGATGCCCTTCTCCTCCGGATAGTTGGCCATCGAGTAGGCCCGGTCGACCTTCTCGGTCACGGTCGAGGTAAAGCGCCAGACGTCGAACTGGTCCCAGTCGGCGTGGTACTCCTCTTCGACGTCGAAATCCTTGTAGTGGACGGTATGCGGCGGACATTCGATCTGGATGTAGCCGCCGGCGCGGAAGGGGACGCTCTCGCCTTCGGGTAGCTCGAGGACGAGCTCCTTGATGAAGGTGGCCACGTTGTGGTTCGAGCGAACTTTGCACTTCCAGCGCTTGACGTCGAACACCTCTGCGGGGATCTCGATCTCCATGTCCTGCTTGACCTTGACCTGGCAGGAGAGCCGGCAGCCCTCGCGGGCCTCGCCTCGATTGATATGCCCCTTTTCGGTCGGGAGGATCGATCCGCCGCCTTCATTGACCTTGACCCGGCAGACTCCACAGGTTCCCTGCCCACCGCAGGCCGAGGGAATGAAGATCTGATGATCGGCGAGCGTGTTGAGCAACGTCGAGCCCGATGCGGTCGTGATCGCCTTGTCGGGATCGCCGTTGATCAGGATGCGCACATCGCCGCTCGGGATCAGCTGGGCTTTCGCGGCGAGCAGGGTCAACACGAGCACCAGGATGATAATCGTGAAACCAGCCACACCGACGAGGATGGTGATACTTTCCATCTGAGAGAACTCCCGCGCGAGACCTGCTACGGCCTCAACGGCTCAAAGTGTCTGGGGCGTGAGCAGCCCTGCGCCCAGGGTCAGTGACCCGGGGTGAATGATCAGTCAGCAGCCATGAGCTCGAGGTGAGCAGCCATGAGCTCGAGGTATACGGCTCGAGCTCATGAGCGCGTGGCACCCGCCCGGTCAAAGCTGGATCCCGGAAAAGGCCATGAAGCCGACCGACATCAGCCCAACAGTGAAAAACGTGATGCCGAGCCCGCGGAGCGGACCCGGAACGTTGCTGTAGCGAAGCTTCTCGCGAATTGCTGCGAGCGCGACGACGGCGAGTGCCCAGCCGACACCCGAGCCCGCCCCGAAGACCGTCGCCTCACCGAGTGTGTAGTCGCGCTCTTGCATGAAGAGCGAGGCGCCGAGGATCGCGCAATTGACGGCTATCAGCGGCAGAAACACACCCAGAGCGTTGTAGAGCTCTGGCGAATACCGATCGAGGGTCATCTCGACGATCTGTACGGCCGCGGCGATGGTGCCGATCAACGTGAGGAAGCTCAGGAAACTGACATCGATATCCGGTAACCCGGCCCAGGCAAGCGCGCCTGGCTTCAACAGGACGCTGTTCAGCATCTGGTTGAGGGGACAGGTGATCCCCAACACGAAGATGACGGCCAGACCGAGGCCTATCGCAGTTTCGACCTTCTTGGAGACGGCTAGAAAAGAGCACATCCCCAGGAAGAAGGCCAAGGCCATGTTTTCAACGAAGATTGCCTTCGTTGCTAAGCTCAAGTAGTGCTCCAACGTGGAACTCCTCTTCGATTTGTTCGGTCTTCCATGAGCGCACGGCCCAGATGAAACACCCGATCAAAAAGAACGCGGCGGGTGCCAGAAGCATCAGGCCGTTCGTGACGTACCAGCCACCCTCGTTGACGGGGTGGAGAATCGTGAATCCAAAGAGCTTCCCCGAACCGAGCAGCTCGCGGAAGAATGCGACAGCCATCAAGACCATCGAGTAACCCAGCCCGTTGGCCAGGCCGTCGATCGCGGCGAGCTTGGGCGGGTTCTGCATGGCAAAGGCTTCGGCGCGGCCCATCACGATGCAGTTCGTGATGATCAGGCCGACGAAGACCGAGAGTTGCGTGCTGATCTCGTAGACGAAAGCCTTGAGGATCTGATCCGTGATGATCACCAGGGACGCGATGATCGTGAGCTGCACGATGATGCGGATGCTCGAGGGGATCTTGTTGCGCAGTAGCGAGATCGAGACGTTCGAGAGCGCCGTGACCGCGGTGACCGCTACGCACATCACGAAGGCCGTCGACATCTTTGTCGTGACCGCGAGCGCCGAGCAGATGCCCAAAACCTGCAGCGAGATCGGGTTGTTGTTGAAGAGCGGGTCGATGAGTGCTTCGCGCGGGCTGAGGTCTGCCATCCAGTCTCCTAGATCCCTGCCTTGGCGCGGTAATTCGCCAGGTAGGGACCGAATCCGTCTTCGCCGAGCCAGAACCGGACGAGTGATGTGACGCCGCGGCTCGTGATCGTGGCGCCGGAGAGACCGTCGACCTGATAGGGGTCGGTCTCCGGCGGACCCGCAATGCCCTTCTTGACGCCGATCGCCGGCTGCCAGCGGTTGTCGAAGGCCTTGCGCCCTGGCCATTTGGCCTTCCAGCCCGGGTTGTCGACTTCGCCACCCAGCCCCGGCGTCTCGCCATGCTTGTAGAAGGTGATCCCGACGATCGTTTTCGAGTCGGGCGCCAGAGCGATATATCCGTAGAGCGTCGACCAGAGGCCCTTGCCTTCGATGGGGATGATCATTGCGGAGAGCTCGCCGTCCTTGACGACGTCGAAGACGAGTCCGTGATTCGGAAGTCGCTGGACCTTGGCGCGATTGGGCGGGGCGGCCTTGCTCGTGGCCGGATCGGTCATCGCGGCCTTCTGGTCAAAGCTCGCCGAGTCGATCTCTAGATCGATCTCTCCGGTCTCGAGATGGATGACCTTTGCCTGGATGCTCGACGCAAAGATCGCGGCGACCTCTTCCGTGGGGAGCCTTTGGCCGTCTTCCATCAATCCGGCGACGGCGAGAACCTTCTTTTGTCGGTCGAGAAGGATGTTGGCTTCTTGCCTCTCCCTGAGGCCAACGGCCGAGAAGGCGACGAACAGTGCGCAGACCAGGCAGACACCGAGGGCAAAGCGAATGATGTAGCCAGTACTATGCTGCATAGCGTGCTTCCCGGCGGCGGATATTCGCCTGAACGAAGAAGTGGTCGATCAAGGGCGCGAACATATTCATGAAGAGAATCGCGAGCATCATGCCTTCGGGATAAGCTGGGTTGACGACTCGGATGAGCACTGCGAGAACACCGATCAAGCCGCCGTAGATGAACTTACCCGGGTTCGTGAAGGCCGAGGAAACCGGGTCGGTCGCCATGAAGACCGCGCCGAAGGCCCAGCCACCGAGTACCGTGTGCCAGTACCAGGGCACGCCAAACATCGGGTTCGTCTCGGAGCCCACTACATTGAGGAAGCCCGCCATCGCGATCGTCCCGAGCAGCACGCTGGCAATGGTTCGCCAGGAACCGATGCCGGTCCAGATCAGCAGCAGGGCGCCGAGCCCGCAGGCCAGCGCCGAGGTCTCGCCCATCGAACCGGGGATGAAGCCATAGAACGCATCTGACCAGCTCGCGCCGGCCAGCGCGGTTTCGCCGGAGACGGCGGCCTGGGAGAGCCAGGTCGCACCGGAGAAGGAATCGACGCCCGAGAAGTCGGCCGCGATCCAGGCGGCATCGCCGCTCATGGCGGCCGGATAGGCGAAGAAGAGAAAGGCCCGGGCGGTGAGTGCCGGGTTGAGGAAGTTCATCCCCACTCCGCCAAAGATCTCCTTCGCGAAGATCGTGCCGAAGGCGGTTCCGACCACGACCATCCAGAGCGGAATGGTTGGCGGCAACGTCAGCGGAATCAGCATGCCGGTCACGAGGAAGCCCTCGTTGATCTCGTGCTTGCGGATCATCGCCGTGAGCGGCTCGATGGTGCCACCCGCGGCCATCGTCGCGACGAGGACCGGGATGTAGTGAAAGGCACCAAAGGCGATGCAGGCGACGGGATTCTTGAAGTCGAGGGGAAGCCCGAGGGCTTCGTAGAGTCCGGCTTGCCAGGTGTCGAGGAGAACGGCGCCCTGAGCCAACGCGAGCAGCGCCTGGAAGCCCGTGTTGTACATCGCCATGCCTATACAGGGCAGCAAGGCGATGACCACGGTGAACATCAGCCGCTTGTTGTCGAGTCCGTCGCGAACGTGGGAGGCCGTGCGGGTGACCTCTCCTGGCGTGAAGAGACCGGTGAACTGGGCCTCCCAGAGCGGATAGAAGAATTCGAGCTTGCCACCCTTTTCGAAGTGGTGCTTGACCTTGAGGTGCGCGTCCTTGAGGAACTGCATGGCCCCGCTAGCCCTCCTTCTCGATGGTTTCGAGGTTCTTGCGCAGAAGTGGTCCGTAGTTGATCTTGCCCGGGCAGACGAAGGTGCACAGGGAGAGATCCTCCTCGTCGAGTTCGAGGACGCCGAGCTGTTCCGCCCGCTCGACGTCGCCGACGACCAGCGCGCGCAAGAGAAAGGTCGGCAGGATGTCGAAGGGCATGACCCCTTCGTAGACGCCGATCGGTATGATGGCACGCTGCGAACCGTTCAAATTGGTCGTGAACCGGTAGCTCTTCGGCTTGAAGATCTTCGACAGGTAGATCCGGGTGACCGAGAAGAGGTTGGCGCCAGGCGTGAGCCAGCCAAGGAAGACGTTTTCGCGGTCCTCTTCGAGCAGGCTCACCTGGAGGTCGTAGCGACCCATGAAGTCGAAGGTCTCGCCGTGGGTTCGCTTGCCCGAGAGCACCGAGCCCGAAATCGTGCGGATCTCCTTGCCATCCTCCGCGGCGAGGTCGGCGGCTACGATCTCGCTCACACACGCGCCGACTCGCGATCGCTCCAGACGCGGGTCCCCGACGTTTGGTCCGGCGATCGAGATGATTCGCGAAACGTCCAGTCGGCCCGTCCGGAAGAGGCGGCCGATCGCTGCCACATCCTGGTAGCCGAGGTGCCAGACGCTGTGCGCTCGACTGACAGGCCGGAGCGTATGGATGTGGAGCCCGACCGTACCGGCCGGGTGGGGACCGACGAAACGCTCGACGCGGACGCCCTCCGGCAGACCGTCTCCGATCTCCGAGTGTTCTCCGACACACACGAATGTCGGTCCGTCGGTCAGTTTGGCGACGACGCTCGTGCCCAGCCGGAAGTCGCCCTGCTGCTTCTCGAGGACGACTTCGGGAAGCGGTGCCAGAGGGTTCGTATCGGTGGCCGTAATGAAGAGCGCGGAAGCGGTGTCCTGGGGCGACGGAACCTTGCTGAATGGACGTTGGCGGAGCGCGGTCCAGAGACCCGACTCGACCAGCAGTGCACGAACCTGGTCCCCGGAAAGCTGCTCGGGTGCTGCGCCCGAATAGCTCTCGAAGCCGGCGAACTCATCGTCGCCAGGTTGGCCACGGCGCTCGCCATCCGAGAGATCGATTACCACTGACTGCAACGCGCGTTTGGCGCCGCGGTGGATGGCGATGACACGGCCGGCAGCCGGCGCCGTATGCAGGACTCCGGGACGTTTGCGATCTTCGAAGAGGAGCTGGCCGCGCTTGACCTGCTGGCCTTCCTCGATTCGCATGCGGGGCTTCATGCCCGGAAAGTCGTCGGCCATCACGGCTACGCGGGTACACGGAGATGTGCCTCGCACGACCTGAAGCGGTTTCCCCGAGATTGGGAGGTCGAGACCCTTCTCGATCTGATGCAGTGCCATGGTTGCTCTTGGCCATCGCTCGGACGAAGCCACGCGATCTCTCACGCGCTCTTCGACCTCGATTGGTGGTGGAAAACGGTCGGTTTGCGCCCCTCGACGCAACCCATCCCGCGCTTGGCTGGTGCGGTACCCCTCGGCCCCGGAAGTCAGCGCTCTCGAGTGATTCTGCCAGTTGGATCGCGCAAGAGAGTAGAGTCCCACAGGGGTACTTTCAACTGACTTGCCGGTTGGAGTGGACGCGCACCGAGGGCTGTCGCGCGGATTCAGCCTCTCGCCTTCGGGACGTCTCGAGTCCGAGAAGTTTCGAGAAATACCGTGGGATCGGGGAGCTGGCGCAGCGCTTGCCAAGTGCTTGCCAGTGGGTGAGTGGGATTCCGCTCTCGGGGAGAATCCCTAGATGGCGAGTTCGAGGCAACGGGTGTCTGTGGAGCGGAGTCTGGTGAACGAAGCTGGCTGGACTCACCGGGTCCGATTGCCCGCGGGAGACCGTCCTGGCGACGATTCGCGTTGGAGTCACTCATCCCCCCACGCTACAACAGAGATCCGGCGTGTCGGTTGCAAGCGCGTTGGGCCCTGTTTCCGACGCCATCGATCCGTCTTCGACGGATCTCCGCTGGGCGGGCGGCGCGTTGGCACCGGGTTGCGAAAAGCTGGTGGTCGATGGGGAGGACGTAGCCACGGCGTAATTCAAAGATGTGCCGGCCCATCGTTTCGGGTCGGCACACGATCGGAGGTCGAAATGCGAGAACCCAACCATATCCCGACGGCACGAGAGCTGATGACGACCAGCCTGCTGACGTTTCGCTCGGAGCAAACGATTCTCACTGCAATGCAAGAGCTGCTGAAGAATGGCGTCTCTGGCGGGCCGGTGGTCGATGAAGACGGCATGTTGCTCGGGGTCCTCTCCGAGCTCGACTGCCTGCGCATGCTCGCTTCCGATGAGTTCTACCTCGAGCAGCAGGAAGAGGACGGCCTGGTCGAGCACTACATGACCCGGGGCGGGCGCACTATCCCACCCGACCTCGGCATCTATGCAATCGCCCACTATTTCTTGACGAGTCCGATCAGGCGGCTCCCGGTCGTCGAGGACGGCGAGCTGGTGGGGCAGGTGAGCCGACGAGACGTGCTTCGTGGCATGGAAGAGATGAGCAGGAAACGGCTGGTTCGAAAGCGCTACCCGGACTATCTCCAGCCGGCCTGAGGCTCGCTACGTCTGGCTGAAGCTCACTACGGCCGGCTGAAGGCTCACTACGGCTGGCTGAAGGCTCACTACGGCTGGCTGAAGGCTCACCGCGGGCGGCTGAAGGCTCACTACAGTCGGCCTGGAGGCTTCGCGCGCGGGTCGCACTATCGATCGACGCCGAGAATGATGCCGCTCGTCGGGACCCCGGTTCCGGCCGTCACGAGCATGTTCTCGACATTCGGGACCTGATTGACCGCGCTGCCTCGGACCTGACGAACACCCTCTGCGATGCCGTTCATCCCGTGGATGTAGGCTTCGCCGAGCTGGCCACCGTGGGTATTGACCGGGAGTTCGCCGCCGACTTCAATGCGACCGTTGCGGATGAAGTCCTTCGCCTCACCGGGCTTGCAGAAACCAAACTCTTCGAGCTGACAGAGTACGAAGGGCGTGAAGTGATCGTAGAGGACGGCGGTCTGGATGTCCTCGGGGCCGAGCTCGGCGGTCTCGAAGAGCTGCCGGGCGACGAGACCCATCTCGGGGATTCCCGAGATGTCCTCGCGGTAATAGCTCGTCATCATGCGCTGGTCCGCTGTCATGCCCTGGGCGGCGGCGCGGATGACGGCGGGCTTGCACTTCAGGTCGCGCGCGCGTTCGAGCGACGTCACGACGACGGCAACGGCGCCATCGCTTTCCTGGCAACAATCGAGGAGTCGCATCGGCTCGACGATCCAGCGAGAGTTCTGGTGGTCTTCGAGCGTGATCGGTCTTTCGTAGAACCAGGCGGCCGGATTCGAAGCGGCATGTTTCCGGTCGGCGACGGCGATACGTCCGAAGTCTTCGCTAGTCGCGCCGTAGGTATGCATGTAGCGCTGCGCAAACATTGCGACCCAGCTGGCGGGCGTGAGCAGACCAAACGGCGAATACCAACCATAATGAACACTTTCAGCGGTCGGCGCGTTCTGGCGATCCTGGACGCCCGTACCAAAGCGCTGCTCCGAGCGTTCATTCATGGCGCGATAACAGACGACGACTTCTGCTGCGCCGCTGGCGACCGCCATTGCCGCCTGGTGGATCGGGGCGCACGCCGCGCCTCCGCCGTAGTGAATGCGACTGAAGAAGCGCAGATCGCCGCCACCGAGATTGTGGATCACGTCGTTCTCGGGGGTGTTCTCCGAGGTATAGATGCAAATTCCGTCGACATCCTGAGGGGAGAGACCGCAATCATCCAAGGCAGCGCCGACCGCTTCGATCGCCAGCTTGAGTTCGGTTCGGCCGGAGCGCTTCGAAAACTCCGTCTGGCCGATGCCGACGATTGCCGCCTTGTCCTTGAGTCCGTTTTTCATCTGCATGGGATCTTGCCTTCGGTTTGTCAGGTCCTACTCCGGGCTGAGTACCGGGCGATTCTACTGTGCGGGGTGTTGCGGGATGTTACGCGGGCAGGGCAACGACGACCTTGCCGGTGACGTGATCCCCAATTCCATTGCGACCGCGAAGCGAGACTTCGATCGTGCCCGCCGCCTCGTTCTTGTCGGTGACGGAGCCTTCGAGGGTCATCGTGTCGCCCGGAAAATTGGGGGCCCCCAGGCGGATGTCGACCTTTCTCAGCTGCGCCTCGGGCCCTGTCCAATCCGTCACGAATCGACCGACGAAGCCATTGGTCGTCAGAATGTTCATGAAGATGTCGGGGGAGCCTCTCGTTTCGGCGAGCGAGGGGTCGTGATGCACGTCCTGGTAGTCACGTGATGCGATTGCCGTCGAGACGATCAATGTGCGCGTGAGCGGGATTTCCAGCGGCGTCAGCTCGTCGCCGACTGAAATCGAGCCCAGTGAACGGGTCTGTAGATGGCTCTTGCTCATCCCAGGATGTCCTCGGGAGCTGTGCCGCTCCGTGCCTCGTCGGCGATCAGGGCGCCCAGCTGCGCTAGCTGCTCACTGGCACCTCCCAGTGTGTAGGCGAGATGCTTGAGGCGAAGAAAGAAGCGATGGATCGGGTAGTCTATATCCGCGCCGATTCCGCCATGTAGATGCTGGGTCGTGTGGGTGACGCGATGTCCTCCGCGGCACGCCCACCACTTCGCGATCGCCGCCTCCTTCTCACCCGAATGGCCGTTGTCGATTCGCCATGCGGCTTCCCACATTGTCGAGCGCATGGCCTGAACGTCGATGTAGGCGTCCGCAGCCCTCATGGACACCCCTTGAAAACTGCCGATCAGCTTGCCGAACTGTTTGCGCTCACCCGTATACACTGCGGTCTGTCGCAGCGCCTCGTCACAGACACCGACCGCGAGGGCAGACAATGCCGTTGCCGCGCGTGGTTCGAGCCAATCGAAGACCGCCTCGCCGCGACCGGGCGGGGCGAAGACGTCATCACCACTCACCGAGACACCCTCGAGGCGCATGAGGAATTGCCGTTCGTGGGACGTGGTCTGCTGCCTTTCCAGGCTGACGCCCGGTGCGGTGGGTGAAACCAGGAACAGGCCAAGACCCTCGTCACTCGATGCCGAGACCAGAATCTTGTCCGCGCCGGCTGCGTAGGGGACGCAGGTCTTCTCGCCGTCGAGCTTCCACCCGTCGCCATCGGCCGAGACGCGGGTCTTCGGCTGGCGTGCGAGCACGGTGTGACCGACCTCGAAGAAGGCAGCCGTCAGGATCAACTCGCCGGCGACCAACTTCGGGAGCAGCCCCTTTTTGAGGGCATCGGTTCCGAATCGCTCGATGGGCAGTGCCGTGTAGACGACCGATTCGATCAAGGGGATGGGCGTCAGGTTTCGGCCGGCTTCTTCGAGAACCAGACACAGGGAGAGGAAATCGAAGCCCTGCCCGCCGAAGTCCTCGGACAGGGCAAGGCCGATCAGGTTCGACTGGGCGAGCTGGCTCCAGAGATCGAGGTCGAAGCCGGGTCCGGATTCGTCGCGTTCGACCTCGCGCAGGCGATCGAAGCTCGATGAGTCGCCGAGGATTTGTTCGGCGAGGCCTTTGGCCGCTTCCTGTTCTTCGCTGAATTCGAAATTCATTCTCTTGACTCCGTATAGGGGGGTCGCGGCGTGCGCGACGAGGGTTCAGGCTAGTCCGCGACGATCCGGAAACGGGGCAACGTCAAGGCGTCTTCCACTTCGTCGAATTGGACCTCGACCCGCTGACCGATCTGGATCTCCATCTGCTCTGATGAGGACTCCGATCCGGTGAGCTCCGACACGATTCGGACGCCCTCGTCGAGCTCTACGAGGAGCACCGGATGGCCCATCTCGAAGGGCGGGATGTTCGGATGATGGTGCCGAACAAAGCTGTAGATCTCGCCTCGCCCAGTCATCTCCTCGGCGGTCCATTCCATGGAACTGCAGTGCGGACAGCCGGGGCCGGGAGGATGGCGAAGCGTCTGGCAGCCATCACAGCGCTGGACGAGGAGCTTGCCGGCAGCGACTCCCTCCCAGAAGAAGGCCACGTCCTGGTTCAGGCTTGGCCGCGGGCGACCGCCGGGCAGGCGCGGTCCGATGACGGGCTGCGCCTGCTTCTTTTCTTCCTGAGCGGCGGTTGCACTCGGCGGTCGAAACTTGAGGATCCGGAAGCGCATCGTGCCGACGACCCCACCTTCGCCGTCACAGAACGTGTAGAGCACAGTTAGAAAATGGCCAACGCCCAGCCCCGTCTTCTTCTCGGGTGAGACCGACTCGACCACAGTCGTGTGGGCCAGTTGGTCGCCCGGCTTGAGATAGCGGAAGTACTCCTGCTCGCAGTTGGTCGCGACGACCGAGGTGAATCCCGCCTCGTCGAGGAGCTGCAGCACGGATTTCTGGTCGACGGCCGCTGCAGCCGCAGCATCTTCCTCTGAAGTAGCCGGCCGCAACCCGCGCATCGTCCATGCCTGCAGCATCTGCGGTGGGGCCACGATGCCCCCGTGCGTCGAACGACTAGCGAAGTCGGGATCGAGATAGCTCGGGTTGCGATCGCCCATCGCGTCACACCAGTGGTGGATCATCGCCTCGTTGACGGGATAGGGGCAGGTGCCCCGCGCCCCATCGGATGTGCCGACGAAGGCATCGAGGGCCTTTTGCAGATCCTCGCCTGTCAATGTGTTCGACTCTGACGTTTCCATCGGAGTGTCCTAACGCGGTACGCGCGGCATGCGCAGGCCGGCCATCGAGACGATCTCGCGCTGAATCTCGTTCACTCCGCCACCAAAGGTGTTGATTTGGCACATTCGGGCTTCGTGTTCGAGTTCGCCTTCGATTTGAGCCCCAGGAGAATTGGCGTCGATCAGCGACGCCGGTCCGACGATTTCCTGGAGCAGGCGATAGACCTCGACCACCGTCTCGGTCCCGTAGATCTTGACGGCTGAAGCATCGGCGGGGTTCACGAAGCCAGATTCGATCTGGGTGGCCATACGCCAATTGAGCAGCTTCATGGCTTCGATTCGCGCATAACACTCGGCGAGGTTGCTCTGAATCCAGGTCTGGTCGATGACCTTGGTGCCAAGCGGACCCTCGGTGTCGCGCGCCCAGGCAATCACCTTCTCGGTTCGGCTGAAGGCGGCGGACCCGAAGGCCGCCAGCCCGATTCGCTCATGGTTGAGCTGGGTCGTGATGAGCTTCCATCCGCCGTTGATGCCGCCGACCGTATTCTCGACGGGGACGCGGACGTTGTCGTAGTAGCTCATCGCGGTGGCGCCGCCTCCGACCGTGTGGATCAGGGAGGCACTGAATCCGGGCGAATCCGCGGGAACGATGATGATCGAGATGCCCTTGTGCTTCGGGGCATCGGGGTCGGTGCGGGCGGCGAGCCAGATGTAGTCGGTGTCGGTGGCGCCGCTCGTGAACATCTTGGTGCCGTTGATGACCCATTCGTCGCCGTCGCGGGCAGCGGAGGTCGACAGGCTGGCGAGATCGGTGCCGGCTTCCGGTTCGCTGTAGCCGATCGAAAAGTGGCATTCTCCGGCCAGGATGCGGGGCAGGAACTCCGCTTTCTGCTCCTCGGTGCCGAGTGCCATCAGGGCCGGTCCGACCGTCGAAACGGTGACGAAGGGAAAGGGCGCGTCCGAGCGGCGCTGCTCCTCGAGGAAGATCAGCTGCTCGACCATGGTCATGCCGCCGCCGCCGTACTCCTTGGGCCAGCCGACTCCGAGCCAACCGTCCCGACCGATCTGCCGGATCGTATCGCGATAGGCCTTGCCGCCCTCCATGCCGCGCAAACCCGCTCTGGTTTCGGGCGTCATGAAGGTGTCGAAGTAGCTCCGGAGGGTTTGTCGGAGCTCCTTTTGCTCGGGCGTCAGATCGATGTACATGCTTGTCCCTCGATGCCTGGAAATTGGGGCCGGATGGGTTTGAGGCCGGGTGAGATTTTCGAGGACGCCCGCCCAAGGGGGGTGGACGTCTTCGGACCCGAAGACTATAACGGCGGGAATCGGGAAGTGAAGCGCGTTCTACACGGCTAGCTGAGCCGGGTCGGCGGCCCACATTGATCCCAGGGGGCGTCAATGCAGATCTTTGCGACGATGAGCGAGCGAATGACGGCGACCGAAGTCGTCCCCCACGCGCGCCGCGTCGAGGCGATGGGCTACGACGGGTTGCTGGTTCCCGAGGCCGTCCACGATGGGCTGCTCACCTCGATGGCGGCGCTCACCGCGACCGGGCACCTCACGATCACGACGAGCGTCCTGGTCGTGTTTCCCCGAAGCCCCATGACCGTGGCCCACGCCGCCTGGGACTTGCAGGCGCTGTCGGGCGGCCGCTTCGAGCTCGGTCTCGGAACCCAGGTTCGCGGCAACATCGTGCGTCGTTTCTCTACACCCTGGACTTCGCCCGTGCCGCGCATGCGCGAGTACGTCGAGAGTCTGAAGGCGATCTTCCATTCCTTCCAGACCGGCGAAAAGCTCCAATACGAAGGTGAGCACTACCAGTTCACCCGGCTCCAGGATTTCTTCAATCCCGGTCCTCTCGAGGTGGCGCCGCCGCCGGTCCTGTTGGGGGCGGTCGGGCCGGACATGACCGCGATGGCGGGCGGATGCGCCGACGGCCTGATGACGCATCCGACCAACAGCTCGGCGCGATACCTCAGCGAAGTGACGCTCCCGCGAGTCGCGAAGGGGGCGGCGCGTCGCAACCGGTCGGCCGAGGCCTGTCCAGTCACGGCCGCGGGCTTCATCGCGACGGGGATCGACGAGGCGGCTGTTGCCGAGCAGCGCGAATCGGTTCGCGAGTACTTCACCTTCCTCTACTCGACGCCCGCGTATTGGCCCAGTCTCGAATATCATGGGTGGGGAGACGTCGGCCGGCGGCTACACGATCTGACGAAGGCGGGACGTTGGGGTGATATGAAGGGACTCATCACAGATGAGATCATCGACACCCTGGTGCCGCTGGGAACCTACGCGGAAATCGGCGAGATCCTGATCGAAAGCTTTGCTCCGATCGTCGATCGGATGACGTTTCCGATGCCGGAGGACCCGGCCCACGACGGCGAAGTCGCGAAGATCCTCGCGCATTTGAGGGCTGCCTAGCGCGCCGGATGGCTGGCTGGCAGTTCGCTACCGCGTTCGGCGATCGGGCAACGATCCCGGCCGAGTCCGGGTCGGAGTGACACGAAGAGCGCTGTCAATCACCAAAGACCGCCAAAGACCAGCAGAGAGCACCAAAGGTCACCGGGAAATCATCGAGCAGCGGGTGCGACTGAACGACCGAGATTCGATTCCGCCGACATCAGGTCGGCGATTCTTCGGCTTTGCTCGATCGATCGACCTCGCGCAGGGTCCTCAAGAATCCAGCCCCGTATTTTTGCGCCGTCGCCTCTCCGATCCCATAGGCGAGAGTGAGATCCTCCTGGCACTCCGGCCGCAGACGCGACAGCTCCCGCAACGCCCGGTCGCTTGCGACGACATAGGGCGGTACTCCCTCCGCCCGGGCCGTCTCGAGGCGAAAAGCGCGCAGCGCTTCGAAACGCACCAGCTCGGCCGGGTCGAGGACCTCGTCTTCGAATTTCCGTTTGGGCTGGCGGCGCACGATGAAGCTGTGCGTGGCCTCGCCCGATGAAGCGCTCGCTCGCGGCGGGCTGCCCTTCTCGGGCGGGAGCAGGAGTCGCGCCGGGCGTTCGCCCCGCATCACGGCGGCTCCGACGTTCGTAAGGATTGCCACCGGTCGATCACCGCCTTCGAAATCGACCCATCCCGCGGTCACGCAGCGCCGCAGCAGCTTGGTCAACCAGAGCTCGCTTCGCTCCGCCAGCACGCCCCAGGTCGAGGTTCGATCGAGCCCTGCGCTGCGCAGCCGCGGATCCTCCTGGCCACGCAAGAGCGCGGCCGCGGCTCCCAGGCCATAGCGTCCGTGAATGCGCGCGACGCCCGACAGCGCCTTGCGCACCAGGAGCGTGACCTCCACTTCGTCGTCTGCCGAATCCGAGCGATCCATGGCCCCCAATCGCTCGCAGACGTCGCAGCGTCCGCAGCCGGCCAGGGTCTCTTCTTCGTCCCCGAAATAACGCAACACCGAGTCGTGGCGACAGCTTCCACCCTCGGCAAAGCGCATCAGCTCGAGAAAGAGTGCCCAGCGATGGCGCGCGGCCGTGCCCTCGGGCCCGGACATCGGTGCATCCCTTTCGATGAGCGCCCGCCTACGGGCGAGATCACCAGGGCCCACGAGCATCTGCCCGACCGCACTCTCGCCATCCCGTCCCGCGCGGCCCACTTCCTGGTAGTAGGCCTCGATCGAGCCGGGTGGGGCGAGGTGGATCACCGCACGCACGTCCGATCGGTCGATTCCCATGCCGAAGGCGTTGGTGGCGACCACGACTTCGAGCTCGCCCTCTGCAAAGGCCGCATGGACGGACTCGCGGATATCGGGCGTAAGCCCGGCGTGGTAGCTCTCGCAGCGCCAGCCTCGGCTGGCCAATCGGTCGCGCTCGGTTTCGGTGCTGCGTCGGGTTGGGCCATAGATGATCGCGCAGCCGCGCCCCGCGTCCGGCGCGCCCAGGGTCTCGTGCAAGACGCCGTCGACGACCCGTCGTCGTTCGGAGGCTTTGTCGACTTCCTGGACGCGGAGCGAAAGATTGGGGCGAGCGAAGCCGCGCACGAGCTGGGTCGTGTCCGCTGACAGACCCAGTCGAACCAGGATTTCGTCTCGGACATAAGGGGTCGCGGTCGCCGTGCAAGCGAGAACTCTTGCCTCGGGATGTTCCGCGAGGACGCGACCGATCTCGAGGTATTCTGGACGGAAATCGTGGCCCCATTCACTGATGCAATGGGCCTCGTCGATCGCGAAGAGGGGGCAGTCGAGGCCTCGCAGGATCTCGCGAAAGTGTGGGAAGAGCAGCCGCTCGGGTGCGACGTAGAGCAGATGCAGCCGTCCGCGCTCGAAGGCGTCGAGGCGTCGTGCCAGCTCTCCCGCGTCGAGGGTCGAGGCCAGGAAGGTCGCTTCGATGCCGAGCTGTTCGAGGGCATCGACCTGGTCGCGCATCAGCGAGATGAGCGGCGAGATGACGATCGTCGTACCCGGCAGCAGCAAGGCCGGCAGCTGGTAGCAGAGACTCTTGCCACCGCCGGTCGGTGCGACGAGCAGCAGGCGCTGTTCGTCGAGCAGTCCGTCGATCGCCTCCTTCTGTCCGGGGCGAAAGCTGGCATGTCCGAGGCGTGCGAGAGCCTCTGCGAGGCGGTCCTCCTGGGAGTCGCGTGCATCGCTATCGTTGGCGTCGTTCGTACCGTTGGCGCCTTTGGCGCCCTTGGCGTCGTTCATGCCGTTGGCGCCGTCGGTGCCGTGGGTGTCTTCGGCGCTGGTCGAGTTGTGATGGGTCATGGATCCCGAGCGGAGTGACCCCGGGAAGCTAGCACGCGCCAGCGGGCGCGGACCTGCGTGAACGCCAAGCTTCGGGCACTCTCTGGGTGAGCTCCGATCGAGAGCGGGAGGGCACGCAATGGTCGAGATGAAACTGGTCTACGAAGGCGGTCTGCACACCCGGGCCGAGCATGGCCCCTCCGCGGCCCAGCTCGAGACCGATGCGCCCGTCGACAATCGAGGCAAGGGTGAGTCCTTCTCGCCGACCGATCTGTTGGCGACCTCGCTAGCCAGCTGCATGCTCACGACCATGGCGATCGCTGCCGAGCGCGAGGGCTGGCGAATCGACGGCGCGCGGGCGCGGGTTCGCAAGCATATGGACCTCGAACCGCGGCGTCGTGTCGGCCGATTGGTCGTCGATCTCGAAATGCCGTCGGGCATTCCGAGCCAGGCGCGCGAGACGCTCGAAGGCTCGGCCCGGGGCTGCCCGGTCGCTGCCTCGTTGCATCCCGATACGCTGGTCGAGCTCAGGATCAGCTGGCGCTGAGGAGGGGGAGGCGATGGCCAGGCGCTACCGGATCTACGGGAATCTGGATTCGCGGGAGACCGTGGCCCTGTCCACGGCCCTGGTCGCCAAAGGGCTCGCTGCGGAGCTCGTCGAGGAGACGCCGTCGCTCGCGCTGGCGCTGGCCGCGCGCTCCGGCCGTGACCGCGGTCCCTACCTTCGCACCCCGGAAGGATTCGTGCTCGGCGACCTGCACGCGGTCCTCGACCTGATCGAGCGCGCACATCCAGATCCGGTGCTGCTGCCGCGCTCTCCTGTGCGACGAGTCTGTGCGCGGTTGCTCGAAGACTGGATCGACTTCTGGTTGCCGTTGTGGCCGCGTCGTTCCTGGCGCACGGTCGAAGATCTCGGGGCTCATCTCGCGTCTGCTGGGTTTCTGTTGGGCGCGGTCCCGACCCGGCCCGATTGGCTGCTGGCCGCCTGGCTCGAGACCGAGGTGTTCGTAAAGGCCGACGTGCGCGCGTATCTCGGGCGGCGCGCGCCGAAGCTGCTGAGTCTTGGAAATGATGTCCTGGAGGCGCCGCCGTCGAGGGTCGGCGACGATGCCATTCCGATCTTGCTCCTGAAAGTCCTCGCAGAGCTTGCGCGCGATTTTCATGGCTATCTGGTCATGAATCAGGCAGCGCTCAAGGGTCGCGAGGATCACGTGCTGCTCGACCTCGGCCTCGGCAAACGAGCGTTTCCCGTACGCCCCGCCTGCGAAGCGCGTCGCATCGAGATCGCGGAGGAGGTGAAGGCTCTCGAGCCGGCGGCGCGTCTCGACGTGCGGCGGGTTCTCGAACCGGTCGGGGCCTGGCATGTCCTGACGCTGCCCGCTGTGTTCGATGCGATCGACCCGACGGATCCACGGAGTCTCTAATCCAGGCCAGCCCGGACCTGCGGCACACAGCCGCCCTGGCGATGAGCTTCAGGACAAATAGTCGGGCTATTCGGTGCGGCGGTGTTCGTCGAGCGAAATGACGGCTGCGCGGGATGCGTCTCGCCCGCCGAGGCGAACGTCGGGGGCACCCATTCGAGCGCCGTCGGCTGTTCGGTCGTCGGGCTGGGCCTGACTTTCGCGTTCGGCCTGGACCCGGGCTTCGTAGTGACCGATCTCGCGTTCGACGGTCTGCTCGTCCCAGCCGAGGATCGGCGCCACGATCGCCGCCGTCGCTCGGGCTGCCCGGACACCGCGATCAAAGGTCTCTATCGAGATGCGCGTGCGGCGAGTCAGGATGTCGTCGAGATGCAGCGCGCCCTCGTGTGAGGCCGCGTAATGGATCTCGGCCGCCAGATAGGTCGGCGCGCCATCTAGAGGTTCGGCAAGGCTCGGAGTCTCGTCGACGAGATCCAGCAGATCTTGGATGCAGGCGCCGTAGCGTTGCAGCAGATGTTCGATTACGACGACGTGGAGTCCAGATCGCCCTGCCAGGACATCCCGACGATTCCAGTGTGCGCGATAGCCTGCGGCGCCGAGCAGCGGCGTTTCGTGGCTGCAGCTTTGCGGCACTTTGCGATCGAGTCCACGCGCCACCACGTCGACGACGTCCTTGGCCATCACGCGATAGGTCGTGTATTTGCCGCCGGCGACGGTGATCAGTCCGGAGACCGATTGGCTCACGGCGTGTTCGCGGGAGAGTTGGCTCGTGGCGTCGCTCTCGCCGCGCAGAAGCGGACGCAGTCCCGCGTAGACGCCCTCGATGTCTTCGTGCCGGAGCGGTTGTGCGAGCACCGCGTTGACGTGTTCCAGCAGATAGTCGATGTCGCTCTGGCTGGCGGCGGGATGGGTGAGATCGAGATTCCAATCCGTATCCGTGGTGCCGATGATCCAGTGCGACTCCCAGGGAATCACGAACAGGACGCTCTTCTCGGTCCGGAGAATCAGTCCCGCATCGCCATGGATCCGATCGCGGGGTACGACCAGATGGATGCCCTTGGAGGCGCGGACGTGGATGCGGCCTCGTCCGACGAGGTTCTGCACAGAATCCGTCCAGACGCCGGTCGCATTCACGACCTGGCTCGCCTCGATCTCGAGTCTGCGTCCGGTTTCGAGGCAGCGCGCCGATACGCCTGCGACCCGCGCACCCGACATCAGGAAATCCTCGGCTCGAACACTCGAGAGGGTCACCGCGCCGTGGGCGCGTGCCGTTCGTACGAGCGCCAGGGTGTGTCGTGCATCGTCGACCTGGGCGTCCCAATACTCGATTCCGCCGACCATGCGATCGCTGCGCAAGCCGGGAAAACGCGCGAGGACGCCGCGCCGTGTGAGGTGGCGGTGTCGAGGCAGCGCGCGTCGGCCGGCGATGCTGTCGTAGAGGAGCGTTCCGGCCCCGAGGTAGATGCGTTCCCAGACGAGATGGCGGAGCGGAATCAGAAAAGGGACCGGTCGGACGAGATGTGGGCAGAGACGCTCGAGCAGCAGGGTCTGTTCGCGCAGCGCCTCGCGCACCAGGCGGAAGTCGAGCTGCTCGAGATAGCGAAGTCCGCCGTGAATGAGCTTGCTCGAGCGGCTCGAAGTGCCCGAGGCCCAGTCGTGCTGTTCGAGGAGGGCGACCGACAAGCCGCGGCTCGCCGCATCGAGAGCGGTGCCCGCGCCGACCACGCCGCCGCCGATGATCGCGATGTCGAAGCGGGTCTCGGTCGAGCGTTCGAGATCGGAGCGCCGCTGGGTCGGATCGAGCTGCACGGATTCCATCGGGTCCTAGCCTTCTACGCCACGGTAGCGGTTCAGACCTCGAGGCCGTAGCGGGTCTGGGTGAGATCTCGCCATTTAGCGTTGTGTGGTCGGGCAGACAACGGACCCCCACCGCCTCCAGCCTCGCCATCGGTGCGCCCTCGAAACGGCTTGAGACGGTATGATCACCCATCCATGGGGAACACCTCATCCTTCGATGCATCCGAATCGAGTTCGGCGCCGCGCCGCGTTCGCGCGATGTCCGTCGAGCTTCGTCTCGACGAGTCGGAGAGTCTGCTGCGCGCACGCAGCGCGCAGAAGATCGGCATCCCAGTGGAAGCGATTCGAGGTCTTCGGATCGCACGGCGCGCCCTCGATGCACGGCGCCGGGGATCGCGGCGCGATTTTCGCTTCATCCTGCATGTGGATCTCGAGCTCGAACCCGGTTTCGACGCGCCTGCCCTGTCGCGTGCCCTGGCGAGTGGGCGGGCGCGGCGGATTGCCCCGCCGGTCCAATTTCGATTGGAGAAGATCGAGGCCGGCTGGCGGAAACGCCGGGTGGCGGTCGTCGGCTCTGGACCGGCGGGGCTCTACGCAGCCTGGACCCTCGCCTGCAATGGAGTCGCCGTCGACGTGATCGAGCGCGGTCCAGCGCTTCGCACGCGCGGCCGAGCCGTGGCGCGCTTCATGCACAGCCGGCAGCTCGACCCCGAAAGCAATCTGCTCTTCGGCGAGGGCGGTGCCGGCACCTACTCCGACGGAAAGCTCTATACGCGGACCCAACATCCGCTGGAGGCGCCGATCCTGCAGACCCTGATTGACGCCGGGGCCGAGCCCACAATCGCCTTCGATGCGCGTGCCCACATCGGGACCGATCGGTTGCATCGGATCCTGCCGCGATTGCGGACGCGGCTCGAGGAGATGGGCGTGCGCTTCCATTTTGAAACGCGTCTGGACGGCTTCGAGATCGTCGGCCAGGGGAGCGGCCGCCGCGTACGGGGCTTGCAAACGCCGCAGGGTGAGATCGGAGCCGACGCAGTCGTACTGGCGCTTGGGCACAGCGCACGCGACACCCTGCGCGCGCTGGCTCGCCAGGGCCTGGGGATCGAATCCAAAGCGTTCCAGATCGGACTTCGCATCGAGCATCCCCAATCGCTCATCGATCGCGGTCGTTTTGGGGAGGGGGCAGATCTTGCGCTGCTTGGCCACGCCTACTACGGGCTGACCGCCAAGGCGGCGGGTGACCTCCACGCGGTCCACAGCTTCTGCATGTGTCCCGGCGGACAAATCGTGGCAGCCGTCGCGCAGCCGGGCCTGCTGTGTACGAATGGGATGAGCAATTCGAGGCATTCGTCACCCTGGGCGAACTCGGGATTGGTCGTCAGCCTTGGGCCGCGCGAATTCGGAGAGGGCGCCTTTGCGGGCCTCGAGTTTCAAGAACGAATCGAGTCTGCGTTCTTCGAGGCCGGCGGCGCCGACTATTCCGTGCCCGCACAGCGGGTGGTCGATTTCCTGGCGGGCCGGGAATCGCGAAGCCTGGGTCGGAGTAGCTACAAGCTCGGTCTGCGATCGGTTCGGATCGATGAGCTCTTGTCGTCATCGTCGTCGTCATCGTCGTCGATGACGGCATCGCTGCGTGCGGCGATCCTGCGTTTCGACCACCAGATTCGAGGCTATGCGGGCGATGAGGGGATGCTCGTCGGGATCGAATCGCGCAGCTCCGGTCCGCTTCGGATTCCTCGCGACCCGCACTCGCGCCTCGCCGTCGGCTTCGAGAACCTATGGCCGGTTGGCGAGGGTGCTGGCTATGCCGGGGGGATCATGAGCGCAGCGGTCGACGGCGCGCGCAGCGCCTGGGCGCTGCTGGGACATCGCGAATCTCGCTGATCCGTGCCTCTCCGGTCTTCGTGGCCCCGGCATTCTCTCGCGGGCTAGAGCGAGATTCGGGCGGTGCCTACGACCGGCGTCTCTCCGCGCTCATTCTTGAGCATCAGGTCGAGCTCGATCACGCGCTCGTCTGCGTCGATATCGGTCACCACGGCCCTCGCCACGGGTTTCGAATCGACCAGCAGAGGCGCACGGAAGATGGTATCGACCGCCACCAGCGTGGCGTTGGGCGCCCAGCGATGGATCATCGCAACGAGAATTCCCTGGCTCATGATGCCCGGTACGATCGCTGCGGGAAGACCCGCCGCTCGGGCCTCATCATGGTCGATGAAGCGCCCGGTCACCATATTCGCCGCGTGCGTGAAGCGCTTGACCGTGGGCAGTGAGACATCGGGCTCGAAATCCGGCAGCTCTTCACCGAACTCGACGGACTCGAAAGTCTTATCTCGATTGACGTTGCTCATCAGTCCATCTCCCGCTGCACCAGCCGCCAGTCGACCTGGGAGAGATGGTCGCCGTGTTGGTTGTAGAAGTTCATGCGGTGCACGATGAAGAGCATGGCACCCGAGCGGCCCGATTTCTCGTAGATATCGGCGATCTCGCTTCGTCCGGTGATCTTGTCGCCGGGCCGCACTGGATGGTGGTGCTCGACGGATTTGCCGGCGTCGAAACAGCGGTGCTGATCGATCGGAAAGTCATCGGGCATCTGCCTCGTGCCGTGGATGCGAGTCGTGTAATTGGGGACGGACTGAAAATCAGGGTCCTCGGGGTCGACGAATCTCGCGGCGGTCTCACCGCAGGCGGCTGCAAACTCGGCCAGACTCTCCGCCTTGACGTCGAAGTCGATCTCATCAAATACGATCCCGGTGAAGCGGGCTTTCAGCTCTTCAATTTCCATCAGCTCCATCCTAGTCGCCGTCGGGGCGAATTGCATCGAATTGGCCGTTCTCGAGCGCGGCGACCAGGCCTTCGATGTCTTTGATATCGTCCTCGAAGCGCGTCGCGTAGCGCCCGATATGACTCACTATATGCGAGTCCGAGCCACCAATCCGGTTCCAGCCATGGGTGCGAGCGTATTCGAGCGCCTGTTCGTTCTCGCCTTCGCGGCTGCCCCCATTCAGAGTCTCGATCGTGTGCACCCCCTCGACCGGGCCTCGGGATTTCCAATGCGCACAGAGCCCGACCTTGGGCCGTCCGGGATGGCAGGGCACGGCGACCGCACCGCAGCGCTGCGATTCTTCGAGTACCGTCGCCAGAGAATTGTCGATGCGGCTAAAGTCGAAGGCCGCACACAGATCGTCGTTCACACCGAAGACGAGCACGTGTCCGTATTCGGTCTCGACTTCGCTGGCTTTCAGGATCAGCAGGCCAAACTCGTCTTCGAGGGCGCGGTAGTCCGATGCGTGGTCGAATTGACGATGCTCGGTCAGCACGAAGCCCTCGAGTGGAAACTGCTTGCGTTTTATCCACTGACAATAGTTTTCAACCTTGGCGCGCGCATCGTCCGAGGCGACCGAGTGGGAATGGAGATCCAGGATCATGCCGGGACGAACCTCGCAACCCCGAGCCGCTCGCCCGCTGCTCTGGATTAGACCCGGATGGCCGGGCCGATCGAAACCGATTCCGATTCGCAACCGACGAGTTGCGTCGGGGTCTGCGGGCCCTCTTCGAGAGTTGGATGGACGACGGGATGGCTCGCGATTGTGGGCGGCTGCTCTGGCATTGTGGTCTGGCCCGTATCTGGAACGAGCAGCGGCAGACCATCGCGTCGAATGGTTTTCTTCGGCACGAAATCTCCTGTCGGGCGGCTTCAGCTTTTCGGCGGCCCCGTCGGGATGTCCTTGAAGGCGATGCCCTTGTCGGCGCGGGCATCCGGAGGCAACCCGAGCACACGCTCGGCGATGATGTTGCGCAGGATCTCGTCGGTCCCCCCTGCGATCCGGAGCCCTGGTATGGAGAGGTAGCGCTCTTGCCAGGCGGCTTCAGCGGGCGTCGCCGCCGGATCCAGCAGAGCGCCGCCAGCGCCGGCCAGCTCCATCGCGAAGGAGGCCGCTTGCTGTTGCAGTGGGCCCCCTACGAGCTTGCCCATGCTGGCCTCCGGGCCCGGTGTGCGGCCCTGGGATAGCGCGGTCAGGGTTCGCAGCGAGGTGTACTTGAGGCCGCGAGCCTTCACGATGTAATCTGCGATTTGTTCGCGGACCTGGCGATCTTGGATGGCCGGTGCTCCGTCGACCTCGACTGACTGCGCGAGCCCGATCAGATCATCGATGCTGCCAACGCCCATCCCCGAACCGATCGACTGGCGCTCGTTCATCAGGGTCGTGATCGCAACCGCCCAGCCGTTGCCGACTTCGCTGATGCGCTGGTCGTCGGGAATTCGCACGTCCGCGAAGAAGACCTCGTTGAAGCCCTGGCCGCCGTTGATCTGGGTGATCGGCCGCACCTCGATGCCAGGCGCGTGCATGTCGACGACGAAATAGGAGAGACCGGCGTGTTTGGCGACGTCGGCGTCCGTTCGCACGACCAGAATGCCCCAGTCAGAGAAATGCGCACCCGTGGTCCAGATCTTCTGCCCGTTCACTATCCAGTCGTCGCCATCGCGCACGGCGGTGCTGCGCAGGCCTGCGAGATCCGAGCCCGCGGAAGGCTCCGAGAAGAGTTGGCACCAGATCTCTTCGCCCGAGAGCAGCTTGGGCACCCAGCGTTCCTTTTGCCGATCGGTGCCGTGGGCGAGCAGCGTCGGGCCGCACATTCCGATGCCGATCCCGAAGATCTCCGGCGGCGTCCTGAACTTCGCCTGCTCTTCGCTCCAGATCACGTTCTGCATGGGCGTTGCGGCGCGACCCCCGTATTCCCTGGGCCATGTGATGCAGGCCCAGCCCGCGTCCGCCTTCTTCTTCTGCCAGGCCTGGGCGGTCTTCACCGTCTCCGAGCTGGTGCGCTCGACCATTGCGGCCGCGTTGATCTCACCGGGTTCGAGGCGCTCGGCATTGGCTTCGAGCCAGGCGTGCGCCTCGGTACGGAAGGAGGCCTCTTCGGGGGTGTCGTTGAAATCCATTTCGCGTCCTTTTGGGGGTCTGGGTCTGTCGCGGATTGTTGGCCTGGCGGCCCCTGCAACCCGTCAGGCGGCCTGCTGAGCCTGGAGACGGTCGATCAGCAGATTCTTCCAGTATTTTGGGGTGCCCAGAGAAGCCGACAGGAGCTTGGCGCGCCGATAGAAGAGATGGCAGTCGTATTCCCAGGTATATCCGACACCGCCGTGGAACTCGATCATCTCGACCGTGACTTTCTCGAAGGCCTGGCAAGCCGAGATCCGCGCCAGGCAGCTCGCGACGCATAGCTCTGGATCGTCGTTCGAGAGCGCCCAGGCGGCGTAGTAGGCGTTCGAGCGGGCGAGCTCGATGTCACACCAGAGATCCGCCATGCGGTGTTTGACGGCCTGAAAGGCGCCGATCGGCTTGCCGAAGGCGTAGCGCTCGAGGATGAATTCGCGCGTGATCTCGAAGGCGCGCTCGGCAGCCCCGATCTGCTCGAAGGCCGTCAGGACAGCGGCGCGGTCGAGCAGGGAAGAAATTGCAGAGGCATCGGCCTCGCCGAGCCGTTCGCACGCCGCGCGATCGAAAACGAGGCGTGCCTGGGAGCGACTCGGATCGAAGGAGTCGAGCTTCGTGCGCTCGACGAAGGAGTCGCCGAGGTCGACGAGGTAGAGGCCCAGAGCGCCGTCCTCTCGGGCGGCCACGAGTGCGAAGTGGGCGACGTCACCATCGGCGACCGGCGACTTCGTGCCCGAGATCTTGCCGCCCTCGACGATTGCCTGGACGCCTTCGATGCTGTTCTGGCCCGGCTTTTCTGCGAAGGCGAAGCTGCCGATCGCCTCGCCAGTCGTGAGCCTGGGCAGCCAGCTCTTCTGTTGCGCATCGGTGCCGAAGCCCAGCAGCGCTTCGGTGGCGAAGTAGACGCTCGGGCCGAAGGGGATCGGGGCCAGCGATCGACCGATCTCATAGGCGATCATCGCCAGCTCGAGATGGCCGAATCCGGCGCCTCCGAAGCTTTCGGGCACCACGGCCCCCTGCCACCCCATCTCGGCTGCGCCCTTCCAGAGCTTCACCGCGTAGGGCTGATCGCCCTCGAGTATCTCGCGGCAGGTCGAGAGCGGCGCATGTTCTGCGAGGTAGTCGCGTGCGGTCTGCTGCAAGAGCTTCTGATCGTCAGAAAAATCGAAATTCATGTCTGGGGTCTCCGCAAGAAGTGCCGATCAGAATGGGCACAGCTCGTAACGCCGGGGTTCGGTTGGACGTGGTCGAGTCGAATCGAACGAATTGCGGCGCTGCGTCGTTGCGCATGTTGACGTTCGGCCCGACAGACGAGAATCGCGGAATTGACTCGTGTGTCAACGCTTGCGGGGAACATGCTCGATGGACCGGGATCCGTTGGGGCAGGGAATGCTGAGGGCCGAAAGAATGAATCGATTCGACTCCGGCCCGGGGGCCCCGACCGCTACGAAGTGGATTGGTCGTGGCGTTCGTTCTCGGCTGGATTCTCGGCTTCGCTTCGATCCTACCCCGGGAGGCCGCAGCCCAGACCCTGACGATCGCGGAAACCGAGGCTCTGGTTCGGGCCGTCCACTTCGAAGGCCTGCCCGAGGACGAGGCCCGTCGCATCGGCCCCGCGGGCGCCGGACGTCTGATCGAAATACTCAACGATCCCGCAGAGGGTTCGGCTCACGCCAATGCGCTGATGGCCTTGGGGCTGTGCGGACAGCCGGGCGCCTTTCAAGCGATTCGCGCCTGGGCGTCTGCACCGCGCGAAGGTGAGATCGATCGGGACACGTTTCGCGCCTGGCAGGCGTTGCCCTACGCGCTGGGTCATGTCGGCAGGCGGGATCGTCGCGCCGTGGCCCGGCTCGAGGCCCTGATCGACGCCAAATCGCCCAAATGGACCTTTCGGCATCATCGCGGCGCGCGCCTGCGCCGCCTGGCGCGCCGCTCTGCGGCAACCGCCCTCGCGGCGGTCTTCTTCTTCGTCTTCTGGTTCGACGCCGCCGTGGTCCCGGGTGCTCAGCCGGTCGATCTCCACAACGTGAGCTTCTTCGTCCACATCGACCTCGTGGATACGAACTGTGCAGATCCCCCCGCACCGGGCTGTGAAGATCTCGCCTATTGGCAGGATCTGATCGATACAGCCCTGGCCACCGCGAACCTCCTCGTCGAAGGCGGTCAGGGTCCCATCGATACGCCCTGCTGCTCGCGGATCGCGCAGCCGGCCTCCTTGGCGACTTTCGGAGTGCCGGGTGACGGCCTCGATGTGATCGATTCTTTCTCGGATCAGATACGCCTGGGCAACGGTGAACTTGCCGGTCCGGGATCGAACGCCTTTCTCGTGGACAGCATCAACTACTGCGGCGGCCCTGCGCCCGGCTCGATCGGCTGCGGACAGCGGCCCAGATGCTCGGGAAATGGGATTGACAACCCGAACCTGTGGATGGCGATCACCAGCGACGCCCGCGATCGGGGGATCCTGTCCCTGGTGATTGTCCATGAACGGGGACACAATGCGTGTCTCGAGCACACGACCGCCGGAACCTGCCGGATCATGGTGGGCTCC
>PVBE012249351.1_pt1 | contig 67108 bp, 49 predicted proteins | sample 1631181 | NCBI WGS metagenome assembly PVBE01 (sample SAMN08397723, study PRJNA350692) | Marine metagenome, whole genome shotgun sequencing project. | isolation source: water | place: Pacific Ocean | collected 2012-04
AGACCAGCGAGGGCCGCGAGATCGTCCATGCGCTCGTAGCGCGCGCCGACGTATTCATCCACAACTTCCGACCGGGCACGCCCGAGCGCCTACAGATCGATTACGCGACGCTCAGCGAGATCAATCCGAAGCTCCTCTACGTGTACGGCTCGTGCTTCGGAAGCCATGGGCCCTGGTCGCACAAGCCGGGCTTCCACTCCTCACCGAATGCCATCGTGGGCTGCGGTGTGATCGAATCGGGTCGGGACAACCCACCGCGCAATCGAACCTTCGCGGATCCCGCCTCCGCGCTCGCCACGGCGGCGATGATCATGGTCGGCCTACACGCGCGAGAACGGACGGGGCGTGGCCAATACCTCGAAACGACGATGCTGACGTCGATGGCCTATGCAGTCTCCGAGTGGAGTCTTTCCTACGAGGGCAAGCGAGATCGTCAGTCCGACAAGGGCCAGCACGGCTTCGGCGCGCTTCACCGACTATACCAGACGGGCGACGGCTGGCTCTTCGTCGAATGTCATCGAATTCGAGAGTGGCTTGCGTTATGCGACGTCGTCGATCCCGCGCTCGCGGACGACCCCCGCTTCGCAACGCCCGCGGCACGGAGAGAGAACGACGGCGCCCTTGCGGAGCTGCTCGCCCTGCACTTCTCCACAAAGAGCGCCGACGCCTGGCAACAACTGCTGCTCACAGCCCGTGTCCCCGCGATGCGAGCCGACGGCATCGACCACGCCGAGTTCATGCTCGAGCATCCGCAATGCCGCGAGAACGGCGTGACCGTTCTGGCAGAGCAGCCCGGCACCCCCCTCTCGGCGCGGGCGGGACCGGTCCTCGAATTTAGCGAGCACCCGACGCCCATCGAAGCGGCAGCGGTGCTCGGCAGTCACACCGAGGCGATCCTGCGATCCCTCGGCTATCGCGACGAAGCCATCGCGGACCTCGAAGCACGCGGCATCACACGCACCGTCGGTGACGACCTTCCGATCTAGTAGGCGGCGATCCTGTTCGAGGTCGATGTGCACGCTAGAAACAGAGCGATCGGCTGATCCGCGAGAACACCGGGAGCAATAGCCCGGTCGGTTCTCGCTCCGCAGCTCAAGAGCTCGATCGCTAGTTTATCGATCGAGGAGAGTGAGATGGACGGCCGCTGCCAAGATACGACTAGCGAAGTGTCAACGGTCGACGGGCTACATCTTGCGAAGCCCGGGCGAGTTCATCCAGAGGCCCGTGACCGCGGCTCCGTCGGCGTCGACGCGGACCGCGACGGTCACCTTCATCGTCTCGCGCGTGAAGGGGCACTGGTGAACCACAACCGAGCGCAGTGGATCGAGCGCAACGATGCGGTAGGTGTAGCCCCATCGACATTCACCGGTCGGCTCGCCGACGATCGCGCTCACCCTGACCATGAGCTCTTCGAGCGCGTCGCACGAGAGGGCGGACAGCATCACCGGGGCAAAGCTCTCGCAGACTGCCCGGGCGTCACCGCGATGCAGGTTCGCCGCCGTCTGCGCGCCGGTGTTCCAACCCTCGCGCAGCTCGGCGCAACCGCTCGTTGCGAGCAACAGTATGCCCACTGCAAGAAGCCGCGCGCGCTGCATAGGGGTCTCCTCGTCACCTCGCCTCGTAATATTCTTCGGTCGAACGCGCTCGCGTATTGACGGGGAGAGTCCAGGTGTTGAAACCCGGTTGGGGAGCATCGGGAATTCTGCCCTGGAACCGATTCTCCGGGCTGCGCGGTCCTCAGTCCGGCGATGTTGGCAGCGCGGCGGCGAGGGCCTGGACTGCGAAGGAGGTCGCGATGATCGGGTCGTCTTCCTTCTGCAATCCGTTCGTGCCCCGGAAGCTGCCGTCCGGGTACTGCTCAGCCACGATCGCCATGGCCAGCTGCGAACGCCAGCCCTCGGGTCCGCCCCAGCGGGCAAAGCAGCGGGCGGCGCCTGCGCGGTAGTAGCCGCGCATCGCCTCGGCGAAAGCCTCCATCTCTCCCCCGTCGAGGCCGGGATTGCGGTCGACGCGATGCTGCGCACGCAGCCAGCGCAGGGCTCGCCCCAGGGCGTCACCCAAATCGATACCGAGGGCAGCCAGACACAAGAGCCCGTCGGTCGTCGCTGAGCCGTAGCCGCGCGGGCTGCCGTCCGGCGCTCGAAGTCCCTTGTTGAGCGCCAGCTCGACCGGGCTGTAGACGAAGCTGCCGTCCGCGGTCTGGCAGCGCGCGACGAAGTCGCGTGCCTCGATGAGGCTCGGGTCGCCCTGCGCGACGCCGACGGCGCGCAATCCGAGCACGACCCGGCGGGTCATGCTGAGGTCGACATGCCCGGCATTCGGCGCCTTGCGCGGCAGCCGGCTGCCCATCCCCCAGCCGCCCTGCGCCGAGTGGCCCGCCCAACCGTCTTCGTTGCGCAGCTGCTGAGTCCGTAGCCACGCAATCGACGGCAGGGCGAGCTCGCGCCATCCGGGGGGGCGTGCGGCGGCCAGGCACGAGAGCAACATGCCGGTCGCATAGCACGGATAGTCGGGGCTCGGCGTCCCGAATCCCAAGGCACCGCTCTCGACTCGCATCCGAATCATGGCGTCGATGGCGCGCGCGATTTCAGCCGCGCGCGTAGTCAGCAGCTCGGCCGGACCCAGGAGCAAGCTCTCGAGTGCAAAGGGAGTGAGGCTCTGGCCCGACGCCAGGAGCCCGTAGGTGGCGCTCGGGAAGCGGCCGTCGGGGGCCTGTGCATCCCATAGCCACGCGTGCCCCCGCGCGAGAGAGGCCCGGGCTTGGCGAGCCCAGGCCGACTGCTCCCGGGCACCGAAGGCGAAACGGGCGGGGACCCCATGCAGACATGCAGCCTGCAGGCCCGCAGCCGACACCGCCCCCAGCAGGAAGCGGCGTCGGCTCAGCTGCCCCGCAACACTCATCACCGCGCCGCGACCGCTCGCTGCTGCGTCGCGGGGCGCATCGCCGTCTGCGCGGTGATCGAATCCCCCGATCCCAGGGTCATGACGGCTGCCGCCGTCACGAAGGTGGTGCTCGTGATGCAGTGGTGACCCGACCAGGAGCCGTCCGCATTCTGGGTCGCCACCAACTGACTTCCGATCTTCTGATTCCAGACGTCCCAATCCTCTCCTCCCCGCTCGGCCATGGTGTCGGAGATCATCATGTAGCTGAGCATCTCCTCTCCGCCCACCGAGCCGAAGCCGGCGATCAGTGCGTCCCCGTTGCGTCGCACGGCATCCGCGGTGGCCTTGGCGGCCGCCTCTGCGCGGACCCCGTCCTCGCCATCCGCTCGCTTGCCGGCGTCGTTGTTGTTGATCAGGCTGGACGCCGCCGCGTACAGGTCCACCCCTGCACCCGCGCTGGCATCGAAGGAGCCGGTCTTGGCGTCCACCAGCTTCCGCTGGTAGCCGTCGCTACGCTCCAGGATCTCGCGATCGATCTTCTTACCCTGCGCCCGGGCACGGTAGAGGCTCTGCGCGGCGACGGAGCTGCTGAGCACCGGCGCCCAGCCATCGGCATCGAAGCTGCCGTCGACCCTCTGCGCGGCCACCACCTTCGTGAGCACCTTGTCGTAGGCGGCGCCGATTCGTCGCTCCTCGGCGAGCGCCAGATTTTTCGACACCTCGCCGAGCATCAACGCGGCGAAGTGCGTATCGACGTTGGGTCCGAGCTTGTACTGGGGCTGCGTGCCTTCCGGCCCCTGCAGCCGAGCGCCTTCGAGGGGCGACAACTCGACAGCCCGAACCACGAAGTCCACCCCACGCTCGATCGCCTTGCGATGGGCCGGCTCGCCCTTCGCATCGCGCAGCAGTGCCAGGACGGCGAGGCTCGTGGTCGCGATGTCGGAGCTCGCGCCACGGACGTCGCGACCCCAGACGCCAGCTCCCCAGCCACCGTCCGGATTCTGATTCTCGACCAGCCAGCGGGCGCCCGCGCTGCGGGCCTGCTTCGGGTCCCGCTGCTGTGTCAGCTCGCTCGCCACCACTGCCCCGGGGCCCGCGACCGTCAGGGCGAGACCAATCACCATCACTCGAAACCAGATTCTCATAACCGTACTCCCGTCGTCGCTCGCGAGAGGCGACATGCCCCTTCGGACCCGACTCGAGCAGTAGACCCACAGCGCCGGTCTGGGGTTCTGGCCAGGGTGTAAGGTGTTTGTAAACGCATCCCTCGCCCTTCGTCGGCTGCCACACTCTGCGCATGAGGTCGGGCGGCCACCTGCCCCTCGATTGCGATCTGGTGGTCTCGGTTCGTTTGCGACTGGACACTCGCAGTGGGGATTCAATAGGCTCTCCGGGTCCAGCAGGAGAGAGCGCCATGTCCAGCGGCGAAAGCCTTGTCACCCGATCGGATCGCGACGGCATCTGCACCCTGAGCCTCAACCGACCCGAAGTCTTGAACGCACTCTCTCTGGGGGTGTTTCAGGATCTGGAGGCACACGCGAAGGCGCTGGCCGAGCAGACCGACGAGATCGGCTGCGTGATCCTGCGAGGCGAAGGCCGATCCTTCTCTTCGGGCAACGACATCAAGGCGATGCAGAAGGGAGAGGAGGATCCGCGTCTCCACTATCGAACCGATGTAATCGATCGATTGGAGCACCTGCCGCAGCCGCTGATCGCGAGCGTGCAGGGCCACTGCTACACCGGTGCGCTCGAGTTGGCGCTCGTCTGCGACTTGCTCGTTGCGAGCGAAACGGCGCGGTTTTGCGACACGCATGCGGGATGGGGCATGGTGCCGATGTGGGGCATGACTGCACGCCTTCCCCATCGCATCGGCGTTCAACACGCGAAGGAGTTGATGTTCACGGGCCGGGTCTTGAGTGGCGCCGAGGCCGTCGACTGGGGTCTCGCCAACGTCTGCGTTCCCGATGACGCGCTCGAGCAGGCCACGAAGCAGATGGCCGAACGCGTCGTCGAGCAGTCGTGGCATGCCCTGCGCGACGCAAAGGCCCTGGTCGATGCCGCTTCGCGAATAACCTACGCCGAAGGACTCAGCTGGGAGCGCGCGCACAGCAAGGGGACGACCCCCGATCTGGCGGGCAGATTGGCCCGGTTCGGCAAGCCCAGCCGATGAAGCTCGACACCCTCCGATCTCGCTCGAGGCTCGCTGGCTCGACCCGGAGCGTCGACCCAGCCGCTTCGACGCAAATGAGCGACGAGTCTGCCGAGTCCCTGGGTCGGTTTCCTGGGGGAGGCAACCCGGTCACTCGGGCCGATAGAGATGCAGGCCCGCGAGCAGCGGCAGATCGAGGCTCGAGAGCGTCCCGGGCGGCGCGGCACAGACGGCTGGGATCGCGTTCACGAGGCGGGTCCCGGTGGCCAGGATTCCACCCGAGTGATGATCCCCGTCCGGCCCCGTACACGAAACGTGGCACTCGATCCGCGGGTCACCGTCCAGTGTGACGTAGTACCCATCTCCGGACGCCCCTCTCGGCCAGCCTGGTGCAGACTCGGTTCGCAGTCGGGTCACGTGCTCCAGCACGATCACCTCCCGTCCATCCACGATCCCCTGCAGCTCGAATCGAAACGCCTCGGCGGTGCCGGCTTCGATCGTGCCGAAGCCTTCGACTTCGAAGCTCGAGACTGCGGGAAATCTCTCGACGACCTCCCGCACCTCGTCCAGCGCGAGTCCCAGCCCGCGTGCCATCAGCTGGACCGGTGCGCCCCAGACATGTCGAAGCGCACCAGGCGCGAATAGCAGCGGTCGCTCCGCAAGCGGCCGACCGAAGCCGAGGATGTCGCCCATGATCTTCGTGGCCTCCGACGGGATATACGTCGAATAGTCGAGAATCTCCCGGACCCGAATCGATCGCCAGTGCTGGCTGAGTCCGCTCAGCGCGAGCGGCAGGGTGTCGCTCATGAACCCGGGCTCGATGCCCGACGTGAAGTACGACACGCCACCCTTGTGAGCCGCGTCGTCCAGCTGCTGCGCGATCGAGCTGCCGGGGAAGCTGACGGGGTCCACCATTCCGACGATGGAGCTCGACACCACGTTCATGCCCGCCCGCAGCATCCTCGAATGTGCATCGGCCATCCACTGTTCGCGGCCGTCACCGCCCGCACCCGAGCAGACGCAATCAGCCCCGAGCTCGAGAATCCGATCGAGATCGTTCGTGGCTGTAATCCCCGTGCTGGCCGTGCCGGCGAGCTCACCCGCGTCGACGCCGACCTTCACATCGTTGTGCACCCATACGCCCACCAGCTCGAGATCGGGATGCTCGATGATCGCTCGAAGCGCGAAATGGCCTACGAACCCGGTTCCAAACTGAACCACCTGAATCGTCATGTCGTGTCTCCTGGAAGCGCTACGGGGATCCGCTCCGAATTCTAGCGAGGCCTTCCAACCGGCCGCACGATCGCTCCCGATCAGCGGGGACTCTACAGCCCCTCCGCTTCAGCCACCGACTCATCCGCGTTCGGCCCTGGCGGGTCGCAGGGTGGGCCCCGCAGCGGGTGACCCGAGCGGGGTGTGGCGATACCCTGCGCGCATGCCGAGACAACGAACGACGACGGCGACGACGACGGGCTCTGCTGCGCGCGGTGCCCGGACTCCCGGACTCTTCGCGAGGACCGCGCTGGCTAGCCTGCTCACGGCAGGCATCGCCCTGGCGATGACCTCGCCGCTCGCTGCGGCCGGTGTTCAGCGCGAACAGATCGAGCGACGTGCGGCCCAGGCCGACTCCCAGGTCATCGCCTGGCGGCGCGACTTCCACCAGCATCCGGAGCTCTCGAATCGCGAGTTCCGCACGGCTCGCGTGGTCGCCGAAGCGCTCGAGGCGCTCGGTCTCGAGGTCCAGCGCCAGATCGCACACACCGGCGTCACCGCAGTGCTGCGCGGGGCCCGGCCAGGCCCGGTGGTGGCCCTGCGCGCCGACATGGACGGGCTTCCGGTCACCGAGCAGGTCGACCTGCCCTTCGCTTCGAAGCAGCGCACCGAGTACCAGGGTGCCGAGGTCGGCGTCATGCACGCCTGCGGCCACGATGCCCACACGGCGATCCTGCTCGGCGCCGCACAGGTGCTGAGCGGGATGCGCGAGCAGCTGCGGGGTACGGTGCTGTTCGTCTTCCAGCCAGCCGAGGAAGGCGCCCCGAGCGGTGAGCAGGGCGGTGCGAAGCTGATGCTCGCAGAGGGCGCCCTCGACGACCCGAGGCCCGACGCGATCTTCGGCTTGCACGTGGTCCCGCAGCACGAGGCGGGGACTCTCGCGTACCGCAGCGGCGGGGCGATGGCGAGCTCCGACCGTCTGCGAATCGTGGTGCGCGGCCGTCAGTCCCACGCGGCCTATCCATGGCTCGGGGTGGATCCGATCGCTGTCGCCTCGCGCATCGTGCTCGCTCTCCAGTCGATCCCCGCCCGCCAGCTCGACGCGCGGATTGCGTCCATCGTCTCCTTCGGCGTCATCCGCGGGGGCGTGCGCGGCAACATCATCCCCGACGAGGTCGAGTTGCTGGGAACCCTGCGTGCGCTGGATCCAGCCCTTCGCGAGCGGCTCCACGAGCGCGTGCGGAGCACGGCCGAAAAGCTCGCCGAGAGCTTCGATGCCAGCGCCGAGGTCGAGATCGAGCTCGGCAACCCCATCACCTACAATGACCCCGCACTCACGGCCCGCATGCTGCCGACGTTGCGGCGCGTCGCCGGTGGCGAGCAGCTCATCGAGGCGTTGCCACGAACCGGCGCCGAAGACTTCTCACTCTACGCTCAGCAGATCCCGGGCCTGTACTTCTGGCTGGGGATCCGCCCGAAGGGCACCGCCCCCGCCGAGGCGGCCTCCAACCACTCGCCGCATTTCTTCGTCGACGAGAGCGCACTGGGTCTCGGCGTACGGGCGATGTCGAACCTCGCGGTCGACTTCCTCGAAAACGACACGTCGAGCGGCACGATGCGGCAGACGCGAATCGACTAGAACATCAAACCCTGAAGCTATCCTATCGGTTAGCCGATCTATTGCGTGGATCAGGGGGGTAGGATGGGACAATTCGACGCCCAGCTCGCTTGGATCGAGAGCCAGACGCCTCGCATGGAGGCGAGCATCGAGCGCTGGTGTGCGATCAACTCGGGCAGCCATCATCGCGCCGGCATCGACGCCGTCGCGTCGGAGGTCATCGAAGCGTTCTCACCGCTTTGCGCACGGGTCGAGCGCGTGGCGCTGCCCGCCTTCGAGTCGATCGACGACCGGGGCGAGGCAGTCATCGTCGAGACCGCGGACGCCGTGATCCTGCGCAAGCGTCCCGAGTCGCGAAGGCAGGTGCTGCTCGCGATTCATCTGGACACGGTCTTCCCTCCCAGCAGCGCCTTTCAAGGGGTCGAACGCATCGACGCGGGAACTCTGCGCGGCCCAGGAGTCGCCGATGCCAAGGGCGGCATCGCGCTGATCGGGACGGCGCTGGAAGCCCTCGAGCAGAGCCCCATGGCCGAGAGCCTGGGCTGGACCGTGATCCTGAATCCCGATGAGGAGATCGGCTCTCCGTGCTCGAGGGGATTGCTGGCCGAAGCCGCCAGCGCCGCGGATTTCGGACTCGTCTTCGAGCCCTCCCTTCCGGACGGCTCGCTCATCAGTCGACGGGGGGGCTCGGGCAACTTCACGATCGTCGTGCGCGGACGCTCGGCCCATGTCGGCCGCGCCTTCGCCGAGGGTCGCAGCGCAATTCATGCACTGGCCGCGTTCGTCGGCGAGATTGCGAGCTGGAACCAGAGCCTGCCCGGCGTCATCGCCAACACCGGGGTCATCCGCGGAGGCGACGCGTTCAACACCGTCCCCGACTTCGCCCTGGCCCGCATCAATCTGCGCGTCGAGGACCATGCCCAGCAACAGACGGCTTCGCGCCGGCTCGCAGACCTCGCCAGCCGCGTGCAGAACGCCCATCAGGTCGAGATCGCGGTGCACGGCGATTTCCAGTCCCCCCCCAAACAACTCGACGCCCCGATGCAGGCTCTGATGCGAGAGGTCGAGAAGACGGCCGCAGAGGTGGGCAGCGAAATTCGCTGGAAGCAGTCGGGCGGCGTCTGCGATGGGAACAAATTGGCCGCAGCAGGCCTCCCGAACATCGACACGATGGGCCCACAGGGCGGAGAGATCCACAGTGAGCGCGAATACCTGCTGCTCGATAGCCTGGCGCCATGCACCCGACTCTGTGCCGTCCTCTTGTATCGCTATGCCGCAGGAGAATTTGATGTCGAGCGCTGAGAAGCCAGTCGCCGAAAACGCCACGCAGGGCAACGATTCGAAGCTGCTCGCCGAGGCCTTCGGCGCGGACGCCCGCGTCCTCCAGGCCAAAGCACTGCTAGCCGACGCCGCCCGCGACCACCGCGGGCAGATCACGGGGCCACGCCCCGCGAATCCGGAGCTGGCGCGGGTCCAGCGTGCCGATCTCGAACGCTTTGCCGAGCTGCGCGGCGGCAATCTCTTCTATCCATATCTCGGCAGTGGCTTCGGCAGCGGCGCCCTGGTGGAGCTGGCCGACGGCAGCGTCAAGCTCGACATGATCTGTGGGATCGGCGTCCACTATTTCGGTCACGGAGACGAGGGGCTCGGCGCGCGATTGATGGATGCGGCGCTCCAGGACACCGTCATGCAGGGCAATCTGCAACAGAACTCGGACAGCCCGGGGCTCATGCAAGCGCTTCTCGCCCTGGCGACGAGCGGGGGGGCGCGGCTGGATCATTGTTTTCTCACCACCAGCGGCGCGATGGCCAATGAGAACGCCCTCAAGCTGGCCTTTCATCACCACCGACCCGCGGATCGCGTGCTCGCCTTCAGCGGTGCCTTCGCGGGTCGCACCCTTGCGCTCTCACAGATCACGGACAATCCGAGCTATCGCGTCGGACTCCCCAGCACGCTGAGCGTCGACTACCTCCCCTTCTTCGATGCCCGAGACCCGAGCGGCAGCCAACAGCGCGCGACCCGGTCGCTGCGCGAACATCTCGACCGCCACCCTGGAAAACACGCCGTGATGATTCTGGAGCTCGTCCAGGGGGAAGGCGGCTACTTCCCGGGAGACACCCGCTTCTTCGAAGCGATCCTGAGCCTTCTGCGCGAGCGAGAGATCGCGATCCTCTTCGACGAGATCCAGACCTTCGGCCGCACCGATCGCCCCTTCGCCTATCAGCATTTCGGCCTCGACGATTTCGCCGACATCGTCAGCGTCGGCAAGACGAGCCAGGTCTGTGCGACCCTCTTCTCGGACGCCTACCGACCCCCGCCCGGCTTGATCAGCCAGACCTTCACGGGCAGCACGTCGGCGATCGCCGCGGCCCGCTACGTGGTCGAGCAGTTTCGCCAAGGACATCTATTCGGCGAGTCGGGTCGCGTGGCCGAGGTGGCCCGCCGCTTCACCGAGGGCTTCGACGCGATCGCCCGCCGGCATCCGGATTGGCTTCGCGGACCCCATGGACTCGGTGCGATGCTCGCCTTCACGCCCTTCGAGGGCGAGAAGCAGAGCACGCGGCGCCTGCTCGACGAACTCTTCGAGCAGGGCGTAATCGCTTTCTCGACCGCCGCCGGAGCCTTGTCGCGCGTGCGCTTCCTACCGCCGGTGGCCGTCATCCAGAACGAGCAGATCGAACTCGTGCTCGAGATACTCGAGGCATCGCTGGCGGTGGTGGCAAACGAGCGGGGGGCCTGAGATGTTCTTGCTTCGACCGATTCGCGAAGACGATCTCGACGCGCTGATCGACCTCAGCCGGGAGACGGCCCACGGCCTGACGACGCTGCCCACAGACGAACGGATCCTGGGCCGTCGGATCCGAAAGAGCCTCGAATCCTTCGCCCGACTCGAATCGGAACCCGAGCCCGGCGACGCCTATCTGCTCGTGCTCGCGGACCTCGAGTCGGGTCGGGTCGTCGGCACCAGCGCACTCTTTTCCAAGGTGGGCGGCTACGAGCCCTTCTACGCCTACCTGATCAAGTCTTCGCTTCACGAATCCAAGTCCCTCGGCGTTCGAAAAGAGGTGAACGCCCTTCATCTCGTCACCGAGCACGACGGCCCGACCGAAATCGGGACGCTCTTCCTGCTACCGGAGGCACGCCACGGCGGCAACGGTCGGCTGCTCTCGCTCGGGCGCTTTCTGCTGATCGCAGAGCATCGAAAGGCCTTCGACGAAACCGTCATCGCGGAGATGAGGGGTGTAATCGACGAGAAGGGACAATCCGAGTTCTGGGAAGCGCTCGGTCGGCACTTCTTCGACGTCGATCTCCCGACGGCGGATTTCTTCAGCGTCGAGGACAAGAGCATCATTGCCGATCTGATGCCGACCCAGCCGATCTACATCCCGCTGCTGCCGAAGGCGGCCCAGGCGTTGATCGGGCGCGTTCACCCGCTGACCGAGCCCGCACTCCACCTGCTCGAGACCGAAGGCTTTCACGACGCGGGCATGGTCGACATCTTCGAGGCCGGCCCGGTCGTCGAATGTCTGCGAGACGAGATCCGAACGGTCCGCGAGAGTCGCGTGGCGCACGTCGTTTCCACGAACGAGCCGGCGCAACCCGCCTCGAATCAAATCGAGTTCCTCGTCACACGCCGGCGTGGCTTTCGCGCGGCCAAGGGCTCACTCTCGATTTCCGACGCAGGGCTCGGGATGTCGCCGGCCCTGGCAGGGGCCCTCGAGATCGAGGTCGGTGAAGAGGTCCGCTACGCGCCGTTCCGCGCTCTCCACCACGACGCAGGCCCGCCGAGAGGAACCTCAGCCGCCGCCGAGCAGCCCGGAGGCAGCGAGCGATGAAAGCCGCCCTTCAGATCGGGGGCGAATGGCTCGATGGGCAAGGCCCACCCCTGGTCTCGATCGATCCCGGCTCGGGAGAGCCGCTGCATCGAATGCACGAGGCCAGCTCCCAGCAGGTTGGCGCTGCCGTCGCGGCGGCTGCGGAGGCGCTCCCCAAATGGCGATCGACATCCGTCGCAGCTCGCATCGATCACCTGCGCGCCTATGAAGCCGTGCTCCGGAAGTCCCGCAGCGAATTCAGCGAATCGCTCTCGCGCGAGACGGGCAAGCCGCGCTGGGAGGCAATCACCGAAGTCGACGCGATGATCGCAAAGCTCCCGGTCTCGATCGAGATGCTCGCCGCGAGACGTGCCGAGCCACAGTTCGAGCTCGCGGGGGCCGTGGCCGGGACGCACTACCGGCCGATCGGTGTGATGGCCGTTCTCGGCCCCTTCAACCTGCCGGGTCATCTGCCCAACGGGCATATCGTCCCTGCGTTGCTGGCCGGCAACACGATCGTACTGAAGCCCAGCGAGCTCACGCCGGGCGTCGGGGCGCGGATGGTCGAGCTCTTCGAGCAGGCCGGGCTTCCGCCCGGAGTGGTCGGCCTCGTGCAGGGCGGGCGCGAGGTCGGTCGGGCGCTGATCGGCGCACCCGAGATCGACGGCGTGCTCTTCACCGGAAGCCATGCGGGCGGACGCGCGATCGCGCGCGCGCTGGCCGATCGTCCCGAGCTCTTGATCGCACTCGAGATGGGTGGCAACAACCCGCTCGTGGTCCACGCGGCCAGCAACCAGGACGCCGCCGTCGTGCACACCCTGCTCTCCGCCTTCATCACGGCGGGACAGCGCTGCACCTGTGCTCGTCGATTGATCGTGCCCGAGGCCGAGTCGGGGGATCGATTCCTGGCGCTGCTCATCGCTGCCATGGGCCGGCTTCGCATCGGCCTACAGACGGAGCTACCCGAGTGCTTCACCGGACCACTGATCTCCGCCGAAGCGGCGCAGCGACTCTCCGAGGCCGAGGCGCAGCTAAAGAGCCGCGGGGGCCACTCCCTCGTCCCACTGCGGCGCGACCCACGCTCGCCCGCGATCCTGCATCCGGGCCTCATCGACGTCAGTCACGTCGCCGATCGAGACGACGAAGAGCTCTTCGGACCGCTGCTACAGGTCGTCCGCGTGCCCGACTTCGATGCGGCGATTGCAGAGGCGAATCGCACCGCCTACGGACTCTCGGCCGCGCTTCTCTCGGATGACCGCACGCTCTTCGAACGATTCGCACACGAGATCCGGGCCGGCGTCATCAACTGGAATCGCCAGACGACGGGCGCCAGTGGCCGGCTTCCCTTCGGCGGTGTGGGTCGCAGCGGCAATCATCGCCCGGCTGGGGCCTGGGCCGCGGACTACTGCAGCGACCCGGTTGCGACGCTGGAGGCCGCGACACTCGCGGTGCCCGAATCGCTTCCACCGGGTATGGGCGATCTGGACGGATGAGGGCCGCAGAGATCAATTTCGACGGGCTCGTCGGCCCGACGCACAACTATGCGGGCCTGTCTCCCGGCAATCTGGCCTCCGCTGAGTGGGCCGGGCGCCGCTCCCATCCGCGAGCGGCCGCGCTTCAAGGGCTTGCCAAGATGGCGAAGCTCCACGCGTTGGGCGTTGCCCAGGCGATCCTGCCACCCCAGCCACGACCGCATCTAGATTGGCTGCGCACACTCGGCTTCGAGGGCAGCGACGCGCGGGTGGTCGAGCGCGCCGCCCGCGAGGCACCGCGCCTGCTCACCGCGGCCTACAGCGCATCGAGCATGTGGGCCGCCAACGCCGCCACGGTCATTCCCTCGGCCGACGCCATGGACGGGCGGCTGCATCTCATTGCGGCCAATCTCTCGAGCGAACGCCACCGCGCCCTCGAGGCACCGTTCACCTCGAAGCTGCTTCAAACTCTCTTTCCCGATAGCGACCGCTTCGCGCACCACGCCGCCGTATCGTTGCCGGGCGATGAGGGCGCCGCCAATCACACGCGCCTCTGCCAGCAATACGGCGGCCCGGGAGTCGAGTTCTTCGTCTATGGAGAGCCTTCAGCCCACAGAGAGTCTTCAGCCCATAGAGAGTCTTCAGCCCATAGAGAGTCTTCGGCCACGACAAACGACCCTCGAGCGACCGCGACGCGCAGGGCTGCGGGGCCCGATATCGAGAGCGCATCGAGCCCGACCAGGCGCCACCCCGCGCGACAACACGAGGCAGCCAGCCGGGCCGTCGCCGCCCTCGGCGGCCTCACACCGGATCGCGCATTCTTCTTTCAACAGAGCCCCGAGGCGATCGACGCCGGTGTCTTCCACAACGACGTAATCGCCAGCGGAGATCGGGCGCTGCTCTTCCTGCACGAAGACGCCTTTGTCGATCAGCGCCGATGTCTGGATCGGCTGCGCCGTGCCTTCGAGCTCCATTGCCAGGACGAGCTGCGCGTGGTCGAGGTCCCGCGTGCGGTGCTCCCGATCTCACGAGCTGTCGACAGCTACCTCTTCAATTGCCAGATCGTCGCCCGACCGGGTGGCAGCACGGCCTGGATCGGCCCCCTCGAATGCGGAGAGGATCCCGACTCGGCCGCACTCATCGAGGAGTTGGCGAGCCGCGACGGTCCTTTCGACGAGCTCCACTTCGTCGATCTCCGGCAGAGCATGCGCAATGGTGGCGGACCCGCCTGTCTACGCCTGCGGATCGTCCTGAACGAGGAAGAGCGAAGGGCGAGCCATCCGGGCGTCTACTACAACGCGACTCTTCACGATCGTCTCGCCGCCAGCATCGAAGAGCACTACCGCGAGATCCTCGACCCAGCCGATCTCGCGGATCCCCGGCTGATCGACGAGTCGCGAACGGCTCTCGATGCCATCACCGGACTGCTCGGGCTGGGATCGGTCTACCAGTTCCAGCATTGAAGCCTTCCAGGCGAAGCGGCTCTCCGGAGGCTATTTCGTATCCAGGAAGGGTGGCATCTCACCCGGCGGATGTCGGTAGCCCACGTCCTTCGGAAAGGGCTCGAGGTCGGCTTCGCCCTCGTGTTTATGGCCGTGGGTCGCCAGATAGTTGTAGGCGACAGCGGAGCGCTCGGGAAGCTCTTCCTTGATCTCGTAGATCCGATGGAACTGGGAATATCGGATCTTCCATTCGCCGTCGACGCGCACATAACGGTCGCGATAGAAGGCCGTGCCGAACAGGCGCATCCCGCGACGGAATTCGTGGAGATCGTCATAGAGATACCAGGTCCCGATCGCCTCGTCGTCGCCGACGACGTCGATCTCGGGGTGATGACCATTATGGTGCGAGATCATGTCGGAATGGGCGCCCTCTTTGACCATCTGCACGTAGGCGTCACGCCCCTGGTAGGCCATCGAGTAGACGCCGGCTTCGATGCTGAGGGTGACGTCCTCGTGCAGCACCTCGGTCATGCCCTCGAGGTCCGCCGTGTCGAAGCACCGCCAGTACTTGTACTTCACCCGCTTGACGGCTTCGATGATATTCAGGCGGTCGACCTCCGCTCGGAGGCCTTGCAACTCCTCGCGGAGCTGCTGGATTTCGGATTTGGAAGACAAAATAAATTCTCCTATGTGTTCTTGCGTCTCCCGCCCCCCCCTGCGGTGCGGGGCCAGAGCGGTCCGCTAGCCACGCATCCGCACGGTCGACGCGGATCCTTCGCCCACCGCCGCAGGTCGAGATCTACGCTTTTTCGAATCGGTCGCCGAGCATCCCGGCCGCGATCGGCAAAACCAGAAAGGTCGCAACGGCGCAACGCAGCACAGTGATCGATAACGGTGTGGGCACCGGGGCCTCCGGATGATCCTGGGGATGCAGGGACCGCAGAGAGTAACCCGAGCGCGGTCGAGCGCCCGAGCCGACCGCGGCGGGCGAAAAATCACTCTCGAGGGATTTGGGCTAGCAGGCGCCGCAATTTCGATAGAGTAGCGTCGGCAATCGATGAGGATTCCAGCATGTCGACCCCCGACCGCAGATTGCGCTAACCGCGCGCGTGGCGCGCCGAAGCATTGAAGCGCGCGCTGCGCACCGGACTGGGAGGATCTCGCGCTCGAGGGGCCGAGCCTTGTGGGTCTGGTCGAGCAAGCCGCGGGGCAGCCGTAGCCATGACGGACGCCGAAGACATCTGCTCCGGAACGACGAGAGCGCGGCTGTGGAAGCGGACCACCGTGCGCGCCGGCCTGGCGGGGCTGGCTTCGATCCTCGCTCTCGTCATGCTCCATTGCGCGACCCGGCCCGGCCCGCCCGGTGGCCCGGAAGCCCCCGACCCGCAGCGCCGCGATCCGAGTCCGGAGCAATGGCCCTCTCACGGACGCGGCCCCTGGCAGCAGCGTTTCAGCCCCCTGGATCAGATCGACACCGGAAACGTCGGCGAGCTCGGACTCGCCTGGAGCGCAGATCTCGAGACGAAGCGCGGCATCGAGGCGACGCCGCTGGTCGTCGACGGGGTCCTCTACGTCACGGCGGCCTGGAGCGTCGTGCACGCCTTCGATGCGGCCACCGGCGAGCGCCTTTGGCGCTACGACCCGGCGGTGCCCCGCAGCCGCGCAGCGCTCTTTTGCTGCGGTGTGGTCAATCGCGGTGTCGCCTTCGATCGCGGCCGCGTCTTCGTGGGGACGCTCGACGGTCGGCTGATCGCACTCGACGCGCACAGCGGCGAGCGGATCTGGGAGACCCTCACCATCGATCCGACGCAGCCCTACTCGATTACCGGCGCGCCGCAGGTCGTGAAGGGCAACGTGATCATCGGCAATGCCGGCGCGGATCTCGGAGTCCGGGGCTTTGTATCGGCCTACGACGCGGAGACGGGCGAGCTCGCCTGGCGCTTCTACACGGTGCCGGGCCCACCGCATCGACCGCAGGAATCGCCGGCGCTCGAGCGAGCGCTGCCGACCTGGAGCGGGGATCTGTGGTGGAAGGTGGGCGGCGGAGGCACGGTCTGGGACTCGATCGCCTACGACCCGGGCCTCGACCTCCTCTACGTCGGGACCGGCAACGGCGCGCCCTGGAATCACTCACTTCGCAGCCCCGAAGGCGGCGACAACCTCTACCTCGCATCCATCCTCGCGCTTCGCCCCGACTCGGGCGAGCTGGTCTGGCACTACCAGACCACCCCCGGTGAGAGCTGGGATTTCACGGCGACCCAGAGCCTCATCCTGGCGGACCTCGAGATCGACGGACGCCGCCGCAAGGTGCTGATGCAGGCGCCCAAGAACGGTTTCTTCTACGTGCTCGACCGGGCGACCGGGGAGCTGCTCTCGGCCACCCCCTTCGTCGAGGTCAGCTGGGCCAGTGGCGTCGATCCCAAATCCGGCCGGCCGATCGAGACCGGCCTGGGGGACTACTCAAAGGCGCCTGCGACCATCCAGCCCGGTCCGATGGGCGGACACAACTGGCACTCGATGGCCTTCAGTGCGAAGAGTCGCCTCGCCTATATCCCGGCCCAGCACGTCGCCGGCTACTACGCCCCGCCGCGCGAGCCCTTCAGCTTCGTGCCCGGCTCGCCCCTGAACACCGGCATCGACCTCACCCAGGCGCGCAATTTCCCACGCGAGGCCGCCGGCGGCGAGCTGATGGCGTGGGATCCCGTGGCGGCGCGAAAGGTCTGGGGCGTGGCTAGAGAGACGATCTCGAACGGCGGCGTGCTCGCGACGGCGGGCGATCTCGTCTTCCAGGGCACGGCGACGGGTCGATTCCTGGCCCACGACGCTCGAGGCGGGGCGCTGCTCTGGGGGGCCGACGCCGGCACCGGCGTGATTGCCGCACCGATCAGCTACGCGATCGACGAGGTCCAATACGTCGCGATCGCCGCGGGCTGGGGGGGTGGCTTCGCACTCAACGGAGGCGACGCCGCGGCCGCGGCCGGCGTGCGGGGCGGCGGCCGATTGCTCGTGTTTCGATTGGGCGGACGCGCCGAACCCCTGCCGCCGCCCGCCCCGGCCGCGCCGCGTTCGCTTCCGCCGCCGCCACCGGTGGGCTCCGCCGCCGCGATCGACCGCGGGGCCTCGCTGTTCACGCAGCATTGTGCGGCCTGCCACGGTGCCGGCGCTGTGGGCGGCGGCGTCACCCCCGATCTGCGCTTCATGGCACCGGAGATTCGGGCCGCCTTCGCGGCGATCGTGCTCGATGGCGCCCTACTCTCTCGGGGCATGCCGGGCCTCGCCGACAAACTCGAGCCCGAGGATCTGGTCTCAATCCTGCTCTATCTCTCGCACCGCGCACACAGCCAGGAGCTGCCAGGCCGATGACGACGACGACGTCCGGCACACAGGGCGCACGAGGCAAGAGGGATTTTCGCGCGGCCTTCGACGAGCTGCACGAGATCGCTGCAGGGGAGACCGGACTCTGCGACTTCGGAGACAGCGCCTACCGCAAGAATCTCGAATTCCTGCTCGACTGCTACGACCGCGAATCGATCTTTGGCCAAGCGGGCCGGCTCGCGACCCGGCAGACCCTGATCACCGCTCTCCGGGGGCGCCTCTACAGCACCCATCGCCTGGCACACAATCCGACCGCCCTCGCGAAGCCGATCCTGCGCCCGCTGATCATCGCCGGATTGCCTCGCACGGGCAGCACCGCGCTCCACAAGCTGCTCGCCGCCGATCCCGACAGCCAGGCCCTCGAGTACTGGCTCGGCTGCGAGCCCGACAGCCGGCCACCTCGCAGCGACTGGCCGAGCCATCCGAGCTACCGGGCGGCGGTCGCCGCCCTGGATCGGATCTACGAGGGGGCGTCCGAGTTTCGCGCGGCCCATTCGATGAAGGCGGGCGAGGCGGATGAATGTCGGCTGCTCTTCATGCAGGATTTCTTGAACGTATCGTTCTCCTTCAACGCCACGATTCCCAGCTATGAGACGTGGGTTCTCAAGCAGGAGATGCGGCCGGCCTACGCTCGCTATCGGGAGAACCTGAAGCTGATCGGCGCAAACGAGAGCGACAAGCGCTGGGTGCTCAAGAATTCGAGCCATCTATGGGCCCTGCCGGCGCTCGAAAGCACCTTCCCCGACGTATGTCTGGTTCAGACCCACCGCAATCCGATCGAATGGATCAGCTCGATCGCGAGCCTCGTCTACAAGTCGAGGCGCCAGTACGAGCCCGATGTCCGCAAGCGGGACGTCGGAGAGCAGCAGCTCGATCAGTGGGCGAAGGTGATAGAGCGCAGCCGCGCCGATCGCGCGGGGCTCGACTGCTCGGTGCATGACGTTCACTACCAGCATTTCGTGCGCGATCCGATCGACACGATCCGTCGCATCTACGATCGATTCGAACTGCCCTGGTCACCCGCCGCCGAAAAGGCGATCCGGGAATGGGCCGACCAGAATCAGCAGGATCAACACGGCGTGCATCGCTACAGCGCGGCCGAGTACGGACTCACGGAAGAGCGCATTGCCGACCGCTTCAGCGACTACATCGAGTGGGAACAATCTATCCTGCAATCGGGCTGAGAAGCGGCTGGCGGCATCATGGAAATCCGCGCGCACGACGCGCAGACGAGACAGTCAGAGGGGAGGAATTCGAGATGGCCAACGGAAACCAGAGCGGGGATGTCGAGGAAGGCGTCGTCAACGGGCGGGTCTGGTCGGATTTCTGCGACGCACTCAAGCAGGCGGGGGAGGTGATCCTGCGCGAGCGCTCGCCCGCGGATCCGCTGGATCGGGCCGAGGGCTGGCGCTACCTGTCGCGGCTGACCCGACTCGCCCTCGAGCAATCCGTCGAGCACGCCGACACCGAAGCGCCCACGCTGTATCGCCTCAGCCACGAGACCGCGAAGATCGGCGCCGACAACCCGGACGCTTTTTACCAGAACGGCATCATCGACGGCCGCCACGACTACCGGCTGCACTGCACCCGAGGCGCCGTCGACTACATCGGCTTTGGCACCTACTCCGGCGTCTACGGTCTCGATAGCAAGATCGAGCGGACCGGCTACCTCGACCTGAACGAGATCGAAGTGAGTCCCGATGGCCGCATCGAGATCATCCTGAGTGCCACGCCCAAGCCCGGCAATTGGCTGCCCATGCGCGAGGACACGCGTCTGCTGATCATCCGGCAGTTCCGACAGGACTGGGAACGGGAGACGGTCGCCGAGCTGGAGATCGAATGCCTCAGCGGCGACAACCTGCCCTCGCCCCTCAGCCCCGAACGCATCACTCGGGGACTCGGCGATGCGACCCGCTTCGTCCAGACGACCGCCGCGATCTTCGCCGACTGGGCGGAGGAATTCGCCGAAGCACCCAACACCGTAATGGAAAAGTTCACCGGGCTCGGCGATCCGAATAACAAATTCTGGCACGGCTATTGGTCTCTAGAAGAGGGGGAGGCCCTCGTCATCGAGATGACGCCGCCGGAATGCGACGTCTGGAACTTCCAGCTGAACAACTACTGGGAGGAGTCTCTCGACTATCGTTATTTCAACGTCCACGTCAACAAGCACACCGCACACCATGAGCAAGACGGTCGCGTCGTGATCATCGTGTCTCCGCGCGATCCCGGCTGGGGGAACTGGATGAACACCGTGGGCCACCGCCACGGCACCCTCGGCCTACGCTTTACGCGCGCCATCGATCCACCGAAGCCGAGCCTACGCATCGTTGCGTTCTCCGAGATCGAGCGCTAGCAGGTTCGAGCGGCCGATTCGAGACTTGCACGTCGTCGAAGATCGCGATGCGCCCGGCGGGCAACCCGCTGGCAGGGTCTCGTACTCTTTTCAGGCAGTCTTCCTCCAGCACGCGCTCCGCCGGGTTGGCCTGTGGCGTGCCGCCACACTCCTTCTCGATCCGCTGGACGTCCGAGACGGTCTCGTCGACCAGACCCTCTTCGAGGGCGTGTAGGAGTTTCAAGCCCGGATGCATCTGCCATACTGTGACCGGATCGGGACGCAGTGCAAACGCAGCGGCCCGATGCGCGCGCCCAGACTTTCACACGCACAAACTTTCAAACGCACAGACTTTCAAGAGAAGGGACTCTCATCTCATGGACCGCCATCTCGTCATTTCCTCCGACTGTCACGCTGGACCTCCGCCGGAGCAGTACCGCAACTACGTGGATCCGCAGTATCGCGACGCCTTCGACCAGGCGCTCCCAATCCAGGTCAAGGCGACCAAGACGATGGAGGAGAACTTCCTGATCGCCGACATCAACGCGCAGTGGCGCAAAGGTCACGAGACGCTGCTAACCGGCGCCTGGGACCACGCGGAACGTATGAAGGTGATGGACGGCGACGGGGTCGCCGTGGAAGTCATCTTCCCCGACGGCATCACCGAGCAGAATGCGCCGCCCTTCGGCGCGGGCTTCTCGATGCCGACCGAGAACGTGAATCCGGAGCTCCAGTGGGCGGGCAGCCACGCCCACAACCGCTGGCTGGCCGAGCTGGTGGCGATGGCACCCGAGCGCAGGCTTGGCCTGGCGTGCATTCCCGTGCTGTGGGACATCGATCAGTCCGTGCGAGAAATCCGCCTCGCCCAGGAAGACGGACTGCACGGAATTCTCATTCCCCCGTTGTGGGGACGCCTGCCCGCCTACCACCACCCGAGGTACGACCCGATCTGGGAGATCTGCCAGGACCTCGACCTGCCGATCCACGTCCACATCGGTCCGACGCCGGTCGAGCAGTACTTCGGCACGATGGAGGAGATGCAGAGCGGGCAGGGCCCCGACCTCAAAGGGGCCATGGGCGCCTACCTCTCCGAGGTGGTCTGGTGGTCCGCCCGCCCGGCCACCTTCATGATCTGGGCTGGGGTCTTCGAGCGCTACCCGAAGCTCAAGTTCTCGATCGTCGAGGGCGCCATCGACTGGGTTCCCGACTACCTGCGAACCCTCGACGTCCGCTACGAAGTGTCGCCCCAGTCCCAGAAGCTCGGTGACTATATCAGTCACTTGTCGATGAAGCCGAGCGACTACTTCCGTCGCAACATCCGGCTCGGCGCAGCGTGCATGTCGCCCGGGGACGGCAAGCTCGGCCAGACGATTGGTGGCGACTGTATCATGTGGGGCAGCGACTACCCGCATCCCGAGGGCGCCTGGCCTAACACACGAGACCAGATGCTGAAGGCCATGGCCGGGCTCTCGGATGACGAGATCGCCGCTCAACTCGGGGGCAACGCCGTGGAGTTCTACAACCTGGACGCCGAGAAGCTCGCCCCCGTCGCGGCGCGCATCGGCCCCGACAAGGCGTCGTTCCACTAGGACTCGACACCGGCCCGCCCGAGCGGCGGGCCGGTTCTTCGCGAAGTAGATTCGGTTGGGCCTCGACGATGCGGAGTCGCGAAGGTCGAGGGGATCTCTCGCTTGGCACAAAAGGTTCCGAACCCGAACCACCAGCTGGAGACGAGTAAATGGCCAGGTCCACAAAGGAAATCCCCGAGGCCTATCACGACATCCTCGAGTCGAAGTGCTTTCCTCACGTCGCGACATTCCGTTCAGACGGAATGATCTCGAATAATCCGATCTGCCTACTCTGGGACGGAAAGCATGTGCGCTTCAGCACGACGAAGGGACGCGTCAAGTATCACAACCTGGTCGCCGACGACCGAATCGCGCTCTCGATCCCCGATCCCCTCAACATCTGGCGATATATCGAAATTCGCGGCCGCGTCACCCTCGAAGACGACGTCGATCGCTCCTTCATCAATCAGATCGCGCGCAAGTACATGGACCAGGACGAATATCCCTTCGACCGTCCCGGGGACGAGCGCGTCACGGTGACGGTGATGCCGGAACAGGTCTCCGGGGTGGGCATGAACCCGGAATACAACGAAGGAAAGATCCCCGAGGACTGGACGAAGGGCTGACGAGCGAAGGCCGGGGCTCCCGACAGAGCCGGCTACGACAGACCGCGTCGGATCTTCCAGAACTCGGGTGTCCGCCGCTCGGAGAACGAGGCCGGGCCTTCGGCGCACTCGGCGGAGTCGAACCAATCCGGATACATCGAATGGGAGATCACGCCCATCTCCATATAGCCATCCATCTCCTGGTCGAAGGATGCCTTGAGGATCTCGAGACATCCCGGGCTGAGGCTCAGCATCTCTTCGCACCATCGGTCGACGGCCGCTTCGAGATCCTCGAGCTCGACGACCTCGTTGACGAGGCCCATCTCGTAGGCGCGCTCGGCAGGATATTTGCGGCACAGCATCCACATCTCCCGAGCGCGTTTCGCACCGATCACCTTGGCTAGATAGGGCACGAAGAAGCCGTCGGCGGGGCTTCCGACCTTGGGTCCGGCCTGGCCGAAGACCGCGTTGCTGGCCGCGATCGTAAAGTCGCAGCAATAGGCCATGTGATTGTGACCCCCGATGCAATAGCCCTGGACCGCGGCGACGATCGGTTTACGGGACAGACGCATCAGCCGATTGTGGGGGTAGCGGTTGTAGAAGGCCTGGCGAAGCCCCCACTTCTCCCACTCGACATCGCCGCCCGTACCGAAGTTCTTGCCGCTTCCGCACAGCACGATCACGCCCACCGCGGGGTCGTGGTTGGCGTCGTAGAAGGCGCGAAACATCTCGTCGACGGTGTCGAGGGTCATGATGTTGTATTTCTCGGGCTTGTCGATCGTGACGCGCGCGATGCATCCAAGGAGCTCCCGATGCTCCTTCTTCTCGTATGCGATTTCGTCGAAGTCGAGACCCTCGCCCTCGACGCGCTGCCACTCGCTCCAACTCATTTTCGAATCCCCTCTTTCAGTCCAACCCACCTCGTTCATGACGCCGACTGCGGCGGCGCATCTCCGCGCTCTGCTACGGAGTCATGAATTGCGGGCTAGAGAATGGCTCCGGCCGTCTTGAACCGGTCGATATCGTCCCAGCTGTAGCCGAAGAGTTCGGTCAGGAGGATCTCGGTATGCTCGCCGAGTTCGGGGCCGAGTGTCTCGACGCTGCCCGGCGTCTCACTCAGTCCGACCGGGAGTCCGCGGATCTCGACCTCGCGATCGACGTCTTCACAGTGGACCGTCGTGAAATAGCGGTTCTGCCAGGCCTGGGGGTCCGCCGCGAGATCCTCGAAGGTTCGGATCGGCGATGCTGGGATCCCCGCGGCGCTCCAATGCCCGAGCCACTCGCGCGAGGTGTGGCGGGCGAAAATCTCGTCGAGGCGCGCCACGAGCGCCCTGGCGTTGCTTCGCCGCAGCGGGGCATCGCCGAAACGTGGATCGGAGACGAGCGCCTCGTCGTCGAGGGTCTTGCAGAGCCGCAGCCATGTTTCCTGACTCTCGTCGAGGGCCAGCACGACCCAGCCATCCTCGACGGGGAAGGCGTTTCGCAGCGGTTGTGGGGGATCCATGCGCGATCGTTGGCGCGCGAGTCGGCGATCGCCAGTGGCGAGGTAGGCCTGGAGCGCAGGCGCCACCAGAAAGAGCTGTGCTCCGTAGAGGGAAGCGTCCAGCCACTGCCCCTGACCGGTTCGGCGTCGATGATGGAGTGCGATCAGGATTCCGAGGGCACTCATGAGCCCGCCATAGGCGTCGCCCGAACCCATGCCGAGATAGATCGGCGGCTGCCCGGGCTCACCGAGTCGCGCCATGATGCCGGTCAGCGCCTGGACGGTCATGTCGAAGGAAGGCCTGTCCGCAGATCCGTGGGGGCCGTAGCCCGTATTCATCGCGTAGACGATGCGCGGGTTGACCTCGCGAAGCTTCTCATAGCCGAGCCCCCAGCGCGTAAGCAGCGCTGGCGAGAGGTTCGACAGGAAGACGTCCGAGGATTCGACCATGCGGTACATGATCTCACGCCCCTCGTCGGTCTTGAGGTCGAGGGTCACGCTCCTCTTGTTGCGGTTGATCACGAGGAAATACTGATTCCAGTCGCCGACCGGCAGCGCCTTCAGGCTCATCACGCCTCGCCCCTGGTCTCCCCCCTTTGGCCTTTCGACCTTGATCACATCGGCGCCAAAATCCGCCAGATGTTGGGCGCAGACGGGACCCTGAAACCAGACCGTGAGATCGATGACGCGGATCCCGTCGAGTGCGCCCTGCGTCGTCTGCGTTGTCTGCGTTTCGTTGGCCTCAGACACGAATCGTCCCCTGCATCTCGAGCTCGTCGATCTCGCTTTCGGCGAGACCCAACAGGTCGTGGAGGATGCGCGCGGTGTGCTGACCGCGCGTGGGCGGTCGGCGGTCGAGTCGCGCGGGTGTCTGGGACATATGGATCGGAAAGCCGAGCGTCTTGAATGCACCACGGCTCGAGTCCTCGAGCGCCAGGACATAGCGGTTGCGCCGAGCCTCGACGTCCTGCTCCGGATAGTCGAATTCCTGGATCACGTCGGCGGAGAGCCCGCACTCCTGGAAGGCCGCACGCCAGTCCACCGCGCTGCGCGAACGGATTGCTGCTTCGATGACCGCCATCAGCTCGCTGCGATGGGTCGCGGTTCGCTTCTCGTGGTCGTCGAAACGCGAGTCATCGATCGCGACCCCGATCAGGTGCGAAAAATCGGGCCACCAACGGTCCGTATCCGGCATCGTCAGGGTCACCCAGCGCTCGTCCTTCGTCATGAAGAGGGTGCCACTCATGGGGTTGCCACGGTCCGCCTGGGCGATCGGGCCGAGGAATGCGTCGCCACGAATCGCGAGATAGGCCTGGAGATCGAGACTCGCACCGTACATGTTGCCCGCCAGCAGCGAAGCATCGACGATCTGGCCCCGGCCGCTCTCCGCGCGGTGATGGACGGCGGTCATGACACCGAAGGCCAGCATGATCGCCGTGTACATCGGACCCGATTCGGGGAAGACGGGCGGTTGGCCCGGCTGCGGCAGGGTGGACATCACACCCGTCCGGGCCGCTGCGAGCAGATCGTCTGCGGGCAGGTCGCGGTCGGGTCCCTGCGGTCCAAATCCGCTCCCGCGTGCGACGATCAGCTCGGGGCGATCGGCGCGCAATTGCTCGGCGTCCCAGCCTCGCGCGGCGAGCTCCTCGATCGGCCAGTCGACCAGCAGCACGTCGGCCTGGTCGAAGAGTCCTTCGACCAGATGGGCCCCCGCCGGGTCGTCCATCCGGATCGCCAGGCCCCTCTTGTTTCGATGGGCGAGCTCTGCCAGGTAGTCCCAGCTCGCCTCCGCCGCGAGCTCCGCTTCCCACGCATAACCGGAGTCCGGCTCTTGAATATGGATCACGTCCGCGCCGAAATCGGCGAGCATCGTCCCAGCGAGGGCGGACCACAGCGAACGCGAGAGATCGATGACGCGCAGATCGTCCAAGGCCGAATTCGTGGAGGTCTCGTCCAAGCTCACTCCTCCCACTCGGCGATCCGGGAGAGCGTCTTGTCTTCGAAGTGTTGTGCCTCCGGAAGGGGGGAATCGAGCCAGTCGCGGTAGAAGGTGTCGAGGTCGGGCAGGAACTCGAAGTCCGGCGGGCAGCCACGCGGGACCGCCTCGACCTCGAGCTGAGTCCCACAGCCCGGACACGTATATTCACGCAGCTGGATCCATTCGGGATCGGGCTGGTCGATTCCACGATAGATGCGGTCGAGGGACTCGCGATCCTCGTGGACGTAGATCAACGCCTCGAGCTTCCAGTTGACGCGGTAGTCGTCGCCGAACTCCTGTCCGCAGCGGCATTTGACGACGCGGCGCGATCCCGATTGGACGATGAACAGCGCCGGTGTGAGCGGGAGCAGGATGCGCTCGTCCCACTCGACGCGCTCCTGGAGGATGTCGATCCAGACCTGGAGTCGATTCGCGTCCTTGGGGCTGCGCATGATCTCCTGGACGCGAGTCCAGGGCAGCTCTGCATCGACCAGGCGTCGGATCTCGCGGGGGTCGTAGTGTATCATGTTAGTCCCGGGCCTCTTCGTTTTCGAAGCTGAAATCTTCGGGAAGCTTCCAGAATGCACGCAGCTCTCGTCCGTATTCCGGGGTGAGCTGCATCGATGTGCGCCACATGTTCGTCACCGCGGACGACATGCCCTCCCCCGCCATCACGCGTTTTCGCTCCTCGCGCCACCACTGCTCGAAGGGCACGCCGCGCGCCTTGCGCTCGTCCCGAATCCCAGCTCGCGCGGCTTCGGTCGCCGCGGCGTCCACGGCCCACTGGCCCTCGTCGTCGCGCTGCGCCACGACGCCGTAGGTCTCCCGCGCCACGCGCTCGCGAGTCCAGGAGCGCTCGAGATCGTCTCGGACGCTCTCGGGGTCTCGCTCGATCGGGTCGCCGATGGCCTGGGAGCCGGAGACGGGATGGACGATGAGGTCGTACTCCTTGAGCATGTGCCCGGTCGCGAAGGGCGCGATGACGTCGGTCTGGAGATCCTCGGCTTCGATCCGGCGCGCGAGATCTGGATCCTCTGGATCGCCGCGCTCGTGGACGAGCGGCTTGCGCGCGGCGATCAGCTCCTTGACATTGGTGCCCCGCGCATAGGAGGGCCGATCGGGGGGCGTCGGATAGGCGCCGAACATGCCGTGGTTCGGAAGGATCTTGCTGCGGAGCCCGGCACAGCCGCAGATGTATTCGATGCCCGGGGTGTTCTTCACCATCCAGACCGCGGTGTGGCCGAGCCCGCCACGGAACTTTCCGAAGCCCCCGGAATCCGGCTCGAGATTCCGGCCCAGATAGAGGATCGGGTAGAAGAACTCACTGATCTCGGCATTTCCGAAGTCCGCGTTCGGCGTATAGATCGACCAGGCGCCGTTCTCACCGTCGCCGATGGCCCGGGCCGGCGAGCCGTTGCTCGCCTGCTCGAGCGTCTGCCCGATCGTGTAGACGCCGTATTGGTTCTCGCCACCAAACTCGGCGACCATCGTCGTCGCGCCACCCGCCGCGACCTCCTCGACGAAGCCTCGCGCGTAGTAGAGACGTCCGAAGGATTCGTAGAGCGAGGAGAGCCACAGGACCGCTGGCGCCCAGGCCAATCCGGAGGCGGCGAAATAATTCGCGGGATAGGGATTCGCCCAGGATCCCTCGGGCGGCGTTTCCAGCTTCCAGGCCGCCACCGTGCCCCAGTTGAACATGTCGAAGCCGACCATGTGCGAGAAACCGTTGAGCAGCGCCGACACGATGGCATCCGGCGTGATGTTCTCCCCGAACGGAACCCAGCTGCTGGCACCCCGCAGCGAGAAGCAAACGCGCGCGTCCGCATCGATCGTGATCTCCTGGTTCAGGTTCATCAGGTAGTCGGCATCCTGCTCGGGCATGATCACGCGCTTGCCCTTCATGGCGAGATCCTTGAAAGCCGACTTCCGTACGCGCCCCGGAATCATCTGGGTGCGAACGCGGGTGACCGCATAGCGCCGCGCGTCTTCGATGTATTCCCGAAGCGCCTCCTTGAAGAAGCCCGCACCGAATTTCTCCACGATCTCCATCAGCCGATCGCGAATCGTGAGACAACCCGCGAGTCGTCCCCGGGCATCGCCCATGACGAGCTCTGGAATCCGCGTGCGGCTCTGGATCCGCTTGGCGTACCAGGGGTAGTGCCGATCATTCTCACCGACGCGTTCCATCGTGAAGGGGATGCCATCGGAGAAGGAGTCGGGGTTCATGAAGCTGATGGCGCCCGGCAGGACAGCTCCAGCGTCCATCACGTGGCTCACCGAAGCGGCCCAGGCAATCAATTCACCCTCGTAATGGATCGGGATGACGGTCTGGAAATCTGGCGAGTGGATGCCACCGAAATGGGGATCGTTGTTCTCGAAGATGTCACCGGGGTTGAAGCCGGGCATGGCTTCATAGTCGCTCTCGATGTACTTGCGGATGAGCAGTGAGAGCAGGCCCGGGTGGGAGACGATGCCGCGGGAGGTTGCGACGGCTTCGCCCGTCGGGAGATGAATGCTCCACAGCGCATCCCCGCCCTCGACCGCAACCGGCGACGACGAGACCTTGCAGCCGACCGTCCAGGCCATCCCGCAGACATTGAGCAGGATCTGCCAGAGGGCCTCGTAATTGCCGGGATCCTCTTCTTTGCGCGGCAGTGTCTTCAGCCCGAACATGTGGCCGGTCTCGGCGAGCAGACGATCGCTCCGGACCAGTTCTTCCTTGAGCAGCATCGATCCTTCTCCTGCGCTCATCCCTTTCGCTCCAGCCAGAAGATCGTGTGATCATCGATTCGAAGCTTCCAGCTCTCGGGGATGAAGAGTGTGGTGTTGGGCGCCTCGATGACGGCGACGCCCTCGAGCCGATTGCCCGGCTGGAGCTCGCTCATCTCGAAGATCTGCGCGTCGCGCCACTCGCCCTTCTGGAAGACGGGGCGGGTGCCCTTCCGGGAGGCCGCGGGCGGTGATTCGCCCTGGAGCTCACGGCGGGCGAGGATGGGCTTCACGGTAGCGACCTGCGCGATCACGCCGACCTCCGTGACCTGGTATTGCGGGTCTGTCGGCTGGGCGGCCAGCGTGAACATTCGGCGGAAGGTCTCATCGAAAAGATCCAGCAGCTTCCCGACGTCGCTTGCAGCTGCGAGCCGCGTGGTGGGCGCTTCGACCTCGACGTCTTCGAGCTGCCCGTAGTGTCGGATATAGGCGATCGGGCGAACGGAGATCTGGCCGGCGTCAAAGCCCTCGGCGAGCAGCTCCCGAACCAGCTCGCCCTCGAGCGAGTCCCAGATCTCGGAGATCGCCCCGGCGGACTCGCGGTTTCTCGGGGAGTCCTCGCGACCGATCATCTTCGTGAGGCTGCGATGGCGGCGATGGGCGTAGTCCATACAGGCGCCGCCCCAGGCCGAGAATGCACCCGCATGGGGCACCGTACAGACGGCCTTCCAGGGATCATCCGCCCCGTAACCCAGCAGATGCAGGGGGCCGCCACCTCCGTAACCGAGCAGCACGTAGTCGCGCAGATCGTGCCCGACCATCAGGCTGCGAACGAGATGCTCGCGCATCATGATATTCACGAGATCGAGGCACTGCTCAGCCGCGACGAAGGGGTCGAGCCCGAGCGGGTCCGCGATCTTCTCGCGGAACACCTCGAGCGACTTCTGCTTGTTCACGTGGACGCGGCCGCCGAGGTAGTAGTTCTCGTTCAGCAGCCCGAGTAGCAGATTGCAATCGTTGACGGTCGGGATCTCGTTTCCCGTTTCCTGGAAGACGGGTCCAGGCGTTCCGCCGGCGCTATCGGGACCCAGCTTGATGCGGCCGGTCTCGGGATCGAGCCGAATATAGGTACCCGTCCCCGCTCCGATCGATTGGATATCGAGCATCGGCACGTTGACGAACATCTGCTGAAAGGGGGGCTCTCGGTTGATCGGTAGATTCCCGCCGGTGATGGCGCCCGCGTCGAAGCTCGTGCCGCCGACATCCGAGCAGACGATATTTTCTTCCTGGAGTGTGGCCGATAGATGCTGGGCGCCCATGATCCCGCCGACCGGACCAGACATAACGGTCTCGAAGAGCCGCGGGTAGCGAATATTCGTGACGCCTCCGTAACAAAGCACGGTGTTCAGCGAATGCTCGAAGCCGGACTTGACCAAGGCATCTTCGATGCGTTGGAGTTGTTCGCGTGCGGGGACAGACGCATAGGCCTGGATCGCGGTGGCGTTGGCCCTCGAGATCTCGCGAATGGTGGGGGCGACATCGCTCGAGAGCGTGATCGGAACGGCAACGCCGAGCTCATCGCAGACAGTCTTTGCGATCTCCGCGGCGCGCTGCTCGTGGGCTGGATTCGCGAAGGAATAGAGAAAGACGATGGCGAGAGACTCGATCTTTTCGCGCTGCACGAGATCCCGGACGGCTGCCTCGACCTCGTGCTCGTAGAGCGGGATCGCAGGATCTCCGAAGAGATCCATCCGCTCGGTCGCGCCGCGGGTGAGTCGCCGCGGGATCAGCGGCTCGCGATGCTTCCGGTACTGCATGTGCGTGATCTCGGACCACTGGTATCCGATGAAGGACTGCGATCCGCGTCCCTGCACGATCATGTCTTCGAAGCCACGCGTCACGAGCAGGCCCGTTCGCAGACCCGACAGGTTGATCAGGGCGTTGAGCATGCTCGTGCCCGTGTAGATCGCCGTCTCGGCCGCGCCGCAGACCTGGGCCATGTCTCGATCGGGGTCGAGGCCCATGTAGCGGAGCGCTTCTTCGAGGGACTCCATGTAGCCGATGCTCTCGTCGTGGGGCGTCGTGGCCGCCTTGCCGATCACCGAGTGGCCATTCTCATCGACCACGATCACGTCGGTCATGGTGCCGCCGGCGTCACAGGCAATCAGGTAGCGGGACATTCTGGGCTCATTTCATTGAGAGAACGAGGAAGATCTGGGCTCGAATCGGAGAATCGCGAACGCGGGCATGATTGCGCAATACGCCGGTCGAGGTATTTGGGGGCGGCCACTCAGTCGATCGAGGTCGATCGAACCCGAGCTGCCCACCGACACGGGTCCCGGTGGGTCCTGACCTCGACGGGTCCCCGGCCCCTGCGTTCCGGCGAATGGGGATCGGGCCGAGGGGCTCGGGATCCACCTGTGCAGGCGGGAGCGCTGCGCGGGGATCGGCCATTTCAGAAGGGAGGTCGGATGTCCTTTCTCGACTTTCTCGACTTTGCACCTCGCTTGCGCGACCGTAGCGGCCCCCCAGGCGGAGAATGTTCGATGAGGAACGAAATATGACCAGGCGCGTGAATCCCGGCTTCGAAACGGCGCTGGCGGGTCGGCGCGTGATCGAGCTCGCGGACGAGACCGGCGCGTACTGCGGGAAGCTGCTGGCCGACATGGGCGCGGACGTGATCAAGGTCGAACGCCCGGGCGGAGACGCAGCGCGCATGATCCCACCGTTCTGGAACGGCGAGTCGGGCCCGGATCGCAGCCTGTCCTTCCTCTTTGCCAATACGAACAAACGCAGCGTGGAGCTCGACCTGGAGCCCGAGGCGGGCCGTGCGCAATTCGCGCGGCTCGCGGTGAGTGCAGACCTCGTGATCGAGACCTGTCCACCGGGCACACTCGACGCTTGGGGCATCGGTTTCGCGGCGCTCTCCGCATCGAACCCCGCGCTCGTATTCACCTCCATCACCGGCTTCGGCCAGACCGGCCCCCAGCGCGCCTTCCGCTCTTCGGACATCGTGGCCAGCGCGGTCGGCGGCGCGATGTACGTCACCGGAGAAGAGGAGGATCCGCCCGTCAAGCTAGCCGGCTCACAGGCAACACTCTGCGCGTCGACCAATGCCGCGGCGAGCAGCATGATTGCGCTGCACCGCGCCGCGCGCTCGGGCCGGGGGCAACACGTCGACATCTCGCTCGAGGAGACATTCGCCGCGGTGGCGAGCATTACCGGAGTCGGGAAGTGGCTCGAAGACGGCATCATCCCGAAGCGCGTCGGCACGGGCCTCTCGGCCTCGTGTCCCTCCGGCGCCTTTCCCTGCAAGGACGGCCGCATCTACTTGATGGTGAACCGCCCGCTCCACTGGAAGGCCGTGGCAGCGTGGATTCACGAGGTGACGAAGAACGAGGAAGTTCTCGACCCGATGTTCGATGGACCGTCGTCGAGCCGCCTGCCCTACCGAGAGCTTCTCGACCTCTTCATCACGGATCTCACCAGTCAGTTCACAGTGGAAGAGATCTACCACGAAGGGCAGCGTCGCCACATCGCGGTCGCGCCCGTGAACACCGCAGCGAGCGCCGTGGCAGACGTGCACCTCGTAGCACGCGATTTCTTCGTGAATGTAGAGCATCCGGGCGCGGGGACGTTGCGCTATCCGGGCGCTCCTTTTCGGCACACCCTCACACCGTGGCGAATCGAGCGCCCCGCGCCGCAGGCGGGCGAGCACTCCGACGAGGTCCTGGCCGCGCTGCGGGAAGAACCGAAGCCCGCCCCGCCGGCCCGCACGCCCGTCCACGCGCGCGAGTCACCCGATCCGAAGCACGCGCTCGGAGGGCTGCGGGTCGTCGAATTCTCGGCCGGGCTGGCGGGGCCGTGGATCGGACGCTTCATGGCATGGTGCGGCGCCGAGGTGATCAAGGTCGAGTCCAGGGACTTTCCCGACGTCACCCGACTCTACGTCCCACCGCGCACAGCCGAGCTCGGCATCCAGCCCCAGCTCTCGCCGTGGTTCACGGATTGGAACGCCGGAAAGAAGTTCGTTTCGCTCGACTTGACGAATCCGGAGGGGGCTGATCTCGCGCGAAAGCTCGTGGCGGAATCGGACGTCGTGATCGAGAACTATTCCACCGGCGTGCTCGAAAAGTTCGGTCTCGGCTACGAAGATCTCGCGCGCATCAAGGCGTCGCTCGTCATGTTCGGCACGACCGGCTACGGCAATGAAGGTCCCAATCGCCAATACGTCAGCTGGGGGCCCAACATCGAGGCACTCGCGGGCATGGCGAACCTCACGGGGTTCCCCGAGCGCGACTGCACGATGTCGCAGTTCGCCTATCCCGATCCGCTCACTGCACTGCACGGCCTGTTTGCCGTGATGTGCGCCCTCGACTACCGCGATCGCACCGGAAAGGGGCAGTACATCAACCTCTGCCAGTTCGAGCTCACGGTGTCGGCGGTGGGCGAGCTCATGATGGAGTACCTCGCCAACGGCCAGGAGCCTGAAAAGCTCGGCAACCGTTCGCGCCACCGCGCACCGCAGGGCTGCTACCGGTGCCGGGGGGACGACCGATGGATTGCGATCTCGGTGAGCGATGATTCGGCCTGGGAGCGACTCTGCAAGCTGTTGGGGCGCGCGGAATGGATCGACGACCCGCGCTTCTCGACCTCGGAGGGGCGCTTCGAGCACGGCGAGGAGCTCGATCGCGAGATCGGGCGCTATACGGCCGAGCGCGTCGACTACGACGTCATGGCAGAGCTCCAGGCGGAGGGCATCGCCGCCGGCGTCGTGCAGAACACAGAAGACCAGCTGCACCGCGATCCGCAGCTCGCCGCGCGCCGCTACTTCGAGCGGATCCCGCACAATGTGAAGGGCGAGGTCACTGCCTGCGGTATTCCACTGGGCCTCACCGGCACACCCGGATCGACGCCCCACGCCGGCGAGGCGCGCGGTCAGGAGAACGAGTACGTGTTCCGCGAGCTGCTCGGTCTCGGCAAGGCGGAATACGACCGACTCGTCGGCCGCGGCGCGATAGAGACCTTCGACGACGACCGGTAGCGAGGAGCGGCGTCAGTCGGCGAGGTCCTCATCCCCCCTCGTTCGCGGCCCCGGCGACCTGCGTGATGTCGGGCTCGATCACGAAGGCGGGGATTCCCACCATCCGGAATGCCGTCGAAACCGCGCTGCACTCACCGGTCTCCGCGTCCGGATAGGCGTCGGCCCGACGCTTGAGCGCGCCGTACATGCCGGGGCAGCGGAAACCCACGGAGAAGGCCCCCGCGCGCGAGGCCTGCCGAGCATAGGCGTCGTAGAAATGCTCCACATCCCAATAGCCGCCGACGAGTCCGCGCAGATTGCCGTCCGGAAGGATCTCCAGTCGAACCCGGGCGTCGCGGAAGCGGTACTCAGAATCCAGGAACTGTCCGTTGTAATCGAGACGCAGGTCGAAGGGGTCCGCAATCAGCACGCCATCGACGATCCGGGCGTCGCTGATGTTGTGGTAACGGGCGTCGTCGGTGACGCTCAGGCTGGCGCCGTTCATCAGCGCGCCCGAGGCATCCACGGGAATCGGGTCCGGGCTCGTGAAGAGCCCGAGCTCCACGTGATCGTCGTTGCGTTCGTCGTCGACCCCCGAGAGCCGCACCAGGATGGTCCGCTGCCCGTCCCGGATGTTGTTGATGGCGTACTCGTCGATCGTGCTGCCACGCTCGTAGCCCCAGATGCAACCGAGCACGCCCCATAGCTGATTGTCGATTCCGCGCTCTCCGGTGGAACCCGAGAGGTCGCGGTGGGGGCAGGCGTTGGGGCCCGGTTCGTCGCGGGTCGACGCCACGCCATCGAGGTCGAAGCCCGGCGCCACCTCGAGCCCCTCAAACAAGTGGTGGGGCTCCGCAGCGAACTTCTCGGGCTCGTCGCAGGGATTGGGACCGCCCCTCTTGTACATCATGCGGATGTAGTCAAAGCCCGCCGGGACCTGGCTCGCCGCCTCGGGGTCCGTCGTGGCAAGTTGTTCGACGACGAGATCCCGCTCGTTGAGGTTCCAGCCCTCGGGACAGGCGATCTCGGAACTATCCGGCTGTTCGAAGGTGAAGTCGACGAGCACGAAGCCGAGCGTCCGGCCCGACTCGTTCGCTGCGACGGCGACGGCCACGTCGAGCGGGGGCGGGGAATCGCTCTCACCACCGCAGGCGGCGAGAGCGCAGACCATGCATGCAATCAGGATCAGGCGAGGTCCATGCATCGGGACTCCTTCGGGGTTTGTTGGGTCAGGCGAAGAGTTCGGCCACGGGCTTGTCCGTCCGCATGGAGCCCCTGCCCCAAGCTTCGACGGGCAGCCCCATCAGCTGCTGCATCGTGAGTCCAATCCGGGTCACGGGGTCGTTGGTTCCCGTGATGTGCTGGCCCGTGGCGACGCGGCCGCCCGCGCGCCCCGCCGTCATGACCGGCAGGCCCAGCAAGTCGTGCACCTTGGCGAATGCGGTCTCGGAGTGGGCCATCACGAGGCAGTTGTCGAGCAGCGTCCCGTCGCCCTCCTCGATCGCGGCGAGCTTGCCCACGAAGCTTGCCCACGCCTCCATGCTGCGGTCGACGAAATACGTCGCCTGGGGCTGGTAGCCGAGCTCCTCGACCACGAACTCCTCGTGGGTGAGCTGGTGGTGACCGGTCGTGTTGCCCGCTTTATGGAGGTTCGACGCGCCGTTGGAGAAGACGATGTTGAAGACCCGGGTCTGGTCACAGGCGAGGGCCAACGCCAACAGATCTGCCATCAGCTCGTGGTTCTGGATTGCTTCTCCGATCTCCGCACTCACCTCGGTCTCCGCGGGCGCGCTGGGCACGACGCAGGCGGCCAGGGGCGGCGGCTCCTTGAGCTGCATCGCGAGCTGGTGCTCGAGCTGCCGGAGTGAGGTGAGGTAGGCATCGAGGCGCTGTCGATCGTGGCTCCCGAGCTCGCGCTCGAGCCGCTTGCGATCCTCGCCCACGGCGGAGATCGCGCTCTTGCGCAGCATCACCTCCGGATCCGGGACGAACTCGGCGGCATTCGGATCACTGAATCCGGAGCCGAACACGCGCGTGTAGAGTGCCAGCGGCGACACCTCGCTCGGGTACTTCAGCGTCTCGTCGCGTAGGCTGTAGCTGTGCCGGGAACTGCCGGTCGCTGCCATCTCGAGCGAACGGAAGCGCGTCGAGCCACCGATCACATCGGAGATCAGGAGATCGAGCGTAGGTGCGAGGACGTTCTCCGGCTTGGGCGGTACGGCGCCCGTCAACATCCCCATCACGCCGCTGGTATGCGGATGGTTCGGATTTCCGTCGAGGGACACGTTGAAGCCCGTCAGTCACATCCTCGAGCTCGTCGAAGCCGAGCACATCCGAGAAGAACGCGCGCACCCCCGCTTCGAGCCGGGGAGAAGCCAGCAGCCGATCGATCTGCCGCACGAGCCCTTCGTCGGTCGTGAGCTCTCCCCGGTCGGCAGCGAGCAGCAGCGCGTCGTCCGGAGTGGTGTTCCACAGGAAGTAGCTGAGCCGCGAGGCGATGCTGTGATCGGTCAGCCGCAGCCGCTCCGGATCATCGGGATCGGCGACCGCACGCTCCACGCGGAAGAGGAACTCGGGAGAGACCAGCAGGCCCGAGATCACAAAGCGGAGACCTGCGTAGAAGTCGCCCAGATCGCGCGCGGCCTCGTTGGCGATGGCGATGCGCCCGGCGACGTCCTCGTCGTCCAGCGGCCGGCGCAATAGCCGTTGTCCGTACTTTCAGATGAATTGCTCGGTGCAGTCGGCATCCGGCAGCGCGGGGTCTGCGGGCCTACAGGGAACGAAGCGCTCCCTGTTCTCGGGAGCCGCGACCTGCACAGCGATGCGCCGCGCGATCAAGTCGTATTGCTCGAAACCGGCAGGCGTCACGGCTACCCAGGCGGTCCCGACGGCGAGCATGCCGTCGCGACGGGCATCGGGCTCGAAGCGACCGACGACACTGATGTCGGCTCCGAAGACGTCGGCGATCGTCTGGTGGTATTGCTCGGCCGTGATACGTCGCATCGCGATCGGACCCACACTTTCACGACCGCAGCCCAGACCTAGCAAGACGAGCAGCAGGAGGCTCAGAAGCTTCGAGAAATTCCACATCGTCATCGAATACTCCTATGCACGATCACCCGACTCGGGGCGACCATGAGACACAGTAGCCACGAGGATTCACGGGGCCCTGTATGATCTCACACCTTCCACAATCGTGAGGGTCTTGCGACACGGCATGAAAGAAGGCGCAGCCCAGACAGTCCTTCTCCGGCCCGATGGGAGAGTGATCGGTGAAATTGAGCGAAGCGCGAAGGCTGGCGTCGCTGGTGGTCAGGAGATCTGGATCGATGCATGATGCGGATCCGCGACAACCGAGCCCCAGGCCGAGCGGCGCTGCGACCAGCACCAGCTTCGCAGCCTGCACGAGCAGTTGGCGCCGGGTCCAGCTCATACGCCGCGACCCAAGGTCGAGCGAGGGCACTGCAAAGCGCCTGCGGCCCAGACCTAACATATCGAGCAGTATGAGATTCAGAGGCTTCGAAAGATCCCACATCGCCATCGAATATTGTTCCTCACGATCATCCGTTTCGTGGCGACCACGAGTCGCAGTAGCCACGAGGATTCACGGGGCCCTGGACAATCTCACACGTTCCGCAGCCAAGAGCGTCTCCCGACACCGCGCGGAAGAACTCGCAGCCCGCGCACTCCTTCTCCGACCCGTGAGGCGATCGCTCGCGCAAATCGAGCGAAGCGCGAAGCCTGACGTCGCTGGTGGAGAGATAATCCGGATCGACACATGAATCGCGACAGCCGAACCCCGAGCCGAACGGCATGGCGACCAGAGCGAGCTTTGCACTCTGCGCAAGAAGTCGGCGCCGGGTCCAGCTCATGCGCCACCCCCCAGGCCGAGCGAAGGGACTACGAAGCTCTGGAGCATGGCGCGCTCCTCATCCTCCGAGCCGAGTTCGGACAGGGCGCCGGCGACCAGCGACAAGACGATGGCCCGAAGCCAGAGCGCCACCCGCCGTTCCTGTTCTTCGTCCTCGAAGGCGAGCGGCACCACCTCGAGGATCAGCCGCACGAGCGCCCGCGCCATCTAGCCTCGCGCCCGATCCGACATGCCCCGCATCCGCTCGGCGTGCACCCCCGGAGCGAACTCGCCTCGGATCTCCGAACGGCCACGGACGTAGGCTACGAGGGCGAGAAGGCCCTCCACGAGCTGCTGCCCGGGATCGTCGTAACGGCGGCAGATCTCCTCGCGGAACGAGCCGGCCAGCGTCTCCACGCCCGCCACGTAGGCCGCACCGACCAGCTCGTCCTTGCTGGCGAAGTACCGGTAGATGGTTGAGCGGCAGTAGCCGGAGAGCTGCGCCACTTCACCCACGTGGATCCCGGGGCGATCCTCGATCATCAGCAGCTCGCCAGCGGCTGCGATGATCTCTGCGCGGATGCCGTCGTAGGCCTCGTGCTCGGGATCCGCTCTCCAGTCCAGCGCTGCCATTCGAAAATCTTAGAGACAAACTTGCCGATTGTCTACCAGCGATGAAGAAGCTTCGGAGATCCCGTCCGGAGAGTCTCCTGTGGGCGTTCATCTCAGAAGGGCTCCTCTTTCAGCGCTGGGCCAGTCGTGAGCGAGGCTGAGGGCGTGAGCTGTGCGTTGCACGCTGCTGGGCCTCCACCAATCGAATGGGCTTTGATCGGCATCCTGATGGTGATTCGCCTCACGTGACGAATGTGCACAGCGCTTCGGGGTGCCCGGCAAGCGTTGCGCCCCCCAGCGGAAGCTCTTGAACTCGACCGAGGCCACCATCTATATGGCTATATGGGATATATCGGAATGGCTGGCGATGCCGGTCGCGGGGCTGCGCTAGCCGTGCCGGGCGACCTGACGATCTCCTCTTTCGGCTGGCTCGAGATGCCGAGCCTGCTCGGCGAATCGGAGCTCTGGTACGACCGGCTCGAGGGTGGTAGACGAGCGCGGACGCAATTCTACTCGCCGCACTTCTCGGCCACGCCGGGCTCGCCGCGGATGCGCTGCCTACCCATGACAGACGCGGCCAGAAATCAGTAGCATCCGCGACATGAACTTTGGATTCTCGGAAGAACAGGACCTACTTCGCCAGGAGGTGCGCAAGTTCCTCGACCAGCAGTGCCCGCTGCCAGAGGTACGGCAAATCATTGAAACGGCCGAGGGCTATTCGCCCGAGCAGTGGACTCAGCTCGGCGAGCTCGGCTTCCTCGGGCTGATCGTCCCCGAGAAGTACGGTGGCGCAGGTCTGGGTTGGGTGGACCTCGTCGTGCTGCTCGAAGAGACGGGACGAAGCCTCTACCCCTCTCCGCTGCTCTCCACGACGCTGGCCGGGGCGACACTCATCGATGTCGGGAGCGAAGAGCAGAAGCAGCGCTGGCTGCCGGGACTCGCCGACGGCGGGACGATCGGCAGCGTGGCCGTGCTCGAAGAGCAGGACTTCCTGGCGCCCGAGGGCATCGAGCTGCGCGGCGCGCCCGAGGCGGACGGCTTCACACTTACGGGCGAAAAGCGCTTCGTCGTCGATGTGGCGCAGGCGGGGCTCTTCATCGTCGCCTTCCGCACCGGCGACGGCGAGCGCGACCTCGCGCTGGCAATCGTACCGCGGTCCGCCGACGGCGTGTCGGTCGAGGCGCTGCCGACACTCGACGCCACCAAGCGAGTCGGCACCCTGCGACTCGACGGCGTACGGGTCGCGCGAGAGGCGCTGCTCGGGACGACGGGCGAAGCCTGGCCGGCGATCGAGCGGCACCTCGACCGCGGTGCGGCTGCGGTGGCCGCCGAAATGATCGGCTCGCTCGAGGGCATGCTCGACCTGACGGTGCAGTTCGCCAAGGACCGCGTGCAGTTCGGCTCACCGATCGGCCGCTACCAGGGCGTGAAGCATCCCCTCGCCGACATCTACGTCGACATCGAGTGCCTCAAGAGCCTGCTCTACTACGCGGCCTGGGCGCTCGACAGCAGCCCGGCCGACATCCCGAGCGCGGTCTCGGAGGCGAAGGCCGTCGGTTCGGTCGCGATCACGAGCGCGGGCATCAACGGCATCCAGCTCCACGGCGCCGTCGGCTACACGCAGGAATACGACATCCAGCTCTATCTCAAGCGATCGAAATGGGCCCGTCCGCTGTTCGGAAAAGAAGACCACCACGCCGACCGGATCGCTTCATTGGGAGGCTACTGATGGACTTCCACTTTACACCGGAAGAGAACGCCTTTCGGGACACCGTCCGCGCGTTCATCGACGAACACCTGCCGGCTGGCAGCCCGCCGTCGCCCAGCGAGATCGAGACCTGGAACCAGGCGCTCGCAGAACAGGGCTGGATCGGCTTCGCCTGGCCGAAGGAGGCCGGCGGCTACGGCGGTGGTTTGATCGAGCAGTTCATCCTCAAGGAAGAAATGGCCGCTTGCGGCGCACCGCCGCTTGGCAGCGACTTCATGGGGCTGCAATGGGTGGGGCCGGCGATCATCGCGAACGGCACTGAAAAACAGAAGGCCAGGTTCCTGCCGGACCTGCTCGGCGGTCGCTCGATCTGGTGCACCGGCTACTCGGAGCCCGATGTCGGGAGCGACCTCGCATCCCTGCAGTGCCGAGCGGAGTGCGACGGCGACACCTATGTGATCAACGGCTCGAAGATCTGGACCACCCTTGCGCACATGGCAAGCTGGATCTTCATGATGGTCCGAACCGGGGGTGACGTCTCGTCTCCGGATCCGAGGGCGAAATACGGCGGAATCACCTGCCTACTGGTCCCAATGGACTCTGCCGGCATCGAGATCCACCCGATCCCGAATCTCTCCGGCACCGTGAGCTTCAACCAGGTCTTCTTCAACGACGTGCGTGTGCCGATCGCGAACCGGCTCGGGAAGGAAGGACAGGGTTGGATGGTGGTGCTCCGCGCGCTGGCGAACGAGCGCTCTGGCATCTCCGAAGCGACCGAGAAGGTGCGGCATCTGCAGGAGCTGATCGAGCTCGCACGCCGATCGAGCAAGGCAGGCCGTCCGGCTCTCGAGGACCCGGCGGTGCGACGCGCGCTGGCACGCTTCCAGGCAAAGATCTCGGCGATGCGACTCAACGGCATGCGGGCTCTGACGAAGCAGCTCGGCGGCGACGTGCCCTCGACCGAGACCTCCGTCAACAAGCTGGTTCGCGCGGATCTCGAGCACGAGATGTGGAACTTCGCGATGGGGCTGCTCGGCTCGGAGGCACAGGTCCTGGGCGAGCTCCAGTCGGGCTCCTTAGGATATCACGGGACCGTGATCGGCGGCGGGACACCCAACATCCAGCGCAACATCATCAGCGAGCGGATCCTCGGGCTCCCAAAGGACTGAGCTCTAAGATACGCTCGATCTCGACGGCGACACCCGACTGCAGCACCATGCCGGTCAGCGGATCGATATCGTGCTCGGAGCTGGTGAGTCGAGAGACGTTCGGATCCAGCCAGCCGTGCGGAATCCAGACCGAGCCGGCGCGCAAGCTGGCGTCGATGCGTGCCTTGCCAACCAGCTCGCCCACTGCGCTGCGCACCCGGACGCCGTCGCCCTCCGCCAGCCCCGCCTGCTCCGCATCCTCCGGCGCCAGATGGATCCGCACCCCATCCTTTCGCTCGCCCTCGGCCGCGACGTCGCGCAGCGCCGAATTCATGGTGCGCAGCTGACGGCCCGGGATCAGGACCCGATCGGGCGCGGGGCGCAGCGTTCCGAGCTGCCGAACGAAGTCCGGCGGCGCTAGCTGCCAACGCCCCCCGCGAAGTGCCTTCCTCTCGACCCAACCCACGGTTGCTTCGTCGAGAATCTTCGCGGTCGCGAGCGCGCTCAGGTCGACGTCTTCCCCGTAGAGGATCTCGAGCAGCGCCTCGTCCGCCTCGGCCCCCTGCTCTGCTTCGAAGCCCGGCGGTCGGATCTGCCACCCCAGCCGTTCACCCAGCTGGTCGAAGCACCACCAGAGGGGGCGGCGCTCGGCCACCGGCGGCACGATCGGCCGCGCCAGCTGACCGATCACGGCGAGTCGATGGAACTCCATCAGGCCCGAGAGGTCCGCCCGCTCGAGCTGCCCGGTGCAAGGCCAGACGTGGGTTGCGAGATCGACGATCTCGTTCTGGACGACATCGCCCACGACGAGGACTTCGAGGCGGCGAAGGGCGGCGAGGGTTCGCTCGCTATCGGGAAAGGCCGCGATCGGATTTCCACCGGGCACGAAGAGCGCGCGCACATTTCCGGCCTCGATCTCGTCGACCAGGGCCGCACAGGGGTACTCGCCGCGGCGACGGGGGAGCTCCGGGCGACTGGCCGGGCCGGGCTCGGCCCGGCCGTCTGCATGCTGCCAGGCTTCGATGCGATCGAGCCGGCTCACGAATCCCGGATTGAACCAGGCGCCCCCCGGACGCTCAAAGGAGCCCGTGACGATCTGGAGCGTCCACAGCAGCCACTCGGTCAGATTCGCACCCGCCGACATCGTGGTGCCCGTTCCGCTCAGTCCAACCAGTCGGCGACGACTGCGAATGGCTGCCAGGAGGTCGAGGACCTCCTGGCTTTCCAGCCCGGTCGCCGCCAGCGTCCGCTCGAGATCGAAGGGCGCGACGGCCGAGATCAAGGCATCGAGGCCTTCGGCATGGGATGCCAGATAATCGAAGTCCGCGCCCTCCCTGAGCAGCTCGCGGACCAGGAAGGCGAGCAGGAAGGCGTCAGCGCCCGGTCGGATCGCCAGATGCCGGGTCGCTCCACGCGCCGTGGCCGTGCGTCGCGGGTCGACGACCCACACCTCGCCCTGGCGAGCGATCCTGCGCAGGTTCTGGACCGGGTTGGTGAAGCCGCTCAGATGTCCATGGGACACGACCGGATTCGTACCCATCAGCAGCAGCATTCTGCATTGCTCGATGTCCGGAATCGGATGCAGGCCCACGAGGCCGGTCATCAGCTCCGACACCAGCAGTTTGGCGGGCGTGTCGACAGTGGCGCAGGTGTATTTCTGGGGCGTGCCCAGGGCGTCGAAGAACGCCTCACTCGCCCAATAGCCGCAGGTGTCGAATGCGATCGCCGTTCCCAGGTAATAGGCGATCGAGCCCGGCCCCGCCTCGGCGATCAGCCCCGAGAGGCTTCGCCCCAGGTCGTCCAGCGCCTCGGGCCAGGTGACCCGCTCGAGGCGCCCACCCCGTCGGATCCCAGGATGGTCGAGGCGCTTCGGATCGTGGTGGAAGGCGGCGAGTACCCGGCCCTTCGGGCAGGTGTATCCGCGGGAGAGGGGATGGGTCGGATCGCCGCGCACTCGCAGCACGCGCTCGCCGAGGGTCGTGACCCGCAGCCCGCAGGCTGCATTGCAGATCCGGCAGAAGCTCGGGTGCTCGATTTCACGTGCCGCGCTGTCTTCTTCCCGCAAGGACCCTTCCCCGATCGAGGAGTCTAGACGAGGGCTCTTGTGCGATCGCCCCGTTCATTCCCGCTCCGCGTCGAGCAGCTCGCGCCCCTGCTTTCGAAGACGCGCGGAACGCGCTCGCGAGACGACGTCGCTGGCGCGCCGCCGCGCGCTGCCGCGCAGATCCTGCTTGACCAGCAGACGCGCGGAGACGAGCTCGACATCGAGGGAGCCCGGTCGCAGCCTACGGGCGCTCTCGACCCAGCGAATTCCCTCTCTCGCGTCTTCACCCTCCTCGAGGTAGGTCCGCGCGAGCCCCAACCTCGCTTCGACCCCACGTTCTTCGATTCGCAGGCTCTGCAGGAAGAGCCGCCGCGCCTGCTCGAGTCGGCGTAGACGTTCGCTCTCGTCGAGGGACGCCTGCCGCGCTCCCGCCGCGTAGAACTCACCCGCGCGCACGAGCACCGACGGGTCTGCGGTGCCGGCTTCTCCCAATGCGAGTCGAGTCAGCTCTTCCGCCCGCTCGAAACCATCCACCCGCGTCCGCGCCAGCCCGACGAGTGCTCGCGGGTTGCCCGGTTCGGCATCGAGCGCCCGCTCGAAATACTCTTCGGCCAGCTCGAGGCGTTCGAGAACCAGGGCCAGCTCGGCCAGCTCGACCCGCGCGCGCGCCCACGAGACAGGGACCAGCTCGAGCCCGCCCGGATCCCAGCCCTCCAGCAGCACCCTCTCCACCCGGAAGCGATCCTTCTCGACATACTCGGAGATCTGGTCGGCGAGCGTCTCCGGGTCCTCGCCGAGCGCGTCGATGGCTTGCGCACCGCTGACGCCTCTCTCCAGCTGCTGGGTGTAGCGTTGGAGCCCTTTGCTGCGTGTCCTCGCGCCGCGCCCAGCCGACTTCAATACGTGGACGAGTGCCCAGGATCGAGCGTCGAAGTCTTCGCGCGCGGAGGGGTTGTAGTCGGTGAGGTCTGTCTCCTTCAGGAGGCGCGAGAGAGAGCCGCGACTCCAATCGCGGATGACGCTCGTATGCTGCTCGATCGGCGCTCCGATCGAGATTTCCCTGCCGCGCACGTCGACCGTGCTGGCAAATTGCGCCAGGCCCTCCTCGAGCCACAGGGGATAGCGCACGGCAGCGAGGTTGCGGAGCAGCCGGTGTGCGTACCGAAGTCGAAGCTCGAGCGTGGCGCGCTGCCTCCAATCGGCGCTGGTACGAAGCACGATGATCCCGCTCTCCGGCGTAGGCAAGAAGAACGCGTCCTCACCACGTACGCCAAAGGGTCTCCCCAGGCTGCGATCATCGAAGGCGAGAACGCGAGTCATTTCGATTCCGCGAGACTCGTTGCCCAGCTCGAGTGCTTTCAAGGTGCCGGCGTGGTAGAACTCGAGGACACGTGCCAGCTCCTGCGTCTCGGCCACACCGAAAGAGCTCATGACGTGAAAATGCGTCGTGCGGATCTCGACGAATTCCTGGTTGAAGGGAGAGAGACTCGCGCATCCAGCCATTAGCCATGTGCCCAGCAGCCCGAACGCGAGCATGATCTTTACTCTGGTCATTCGAAATCCATGTTCCTTCCCCAAACGGCCACATCGACGATGCGCTTCGTTCGGCGTCGAGCCGAAAGAGGCGTCGACACGGCTCGTGATGCTCTCAATCGACTCGCTTCGGCGCGCGTCAAGACCGCTAACCGCGATCGCTCGACGCGGCGCTCCTCGGGCTCGAGCCCGGCATATCGTCTAGCGGCCTCGATCAAGCCCAGGGAAACGGAATCGCGGGCCTGCAAACGGGCGAGCGCCTCGGCCTCGGCCAAGGCTTGCTCGACGCGATCGAGCCTCAGCAGGGCGCCGAGGCGCCTGCGCCGAGGCGCTGCAGCGGTGGGCATCAGACTGAGGAGCTGGCTGTCGACCTCCAGCGCCCGTTCGTCGAGTCCCAACGCGAGATAGGCCGGCGAGAGCTGGTTGAGCGCTCGGGTCTGCACGGACTCGGACTGCGATGCGTGCAGGAGATGTTCGAAGTGACGCGGCACGAGCCCATCTCGGATCGCGCGATCCGGCACCTCGTCGACGATGCGTGCGACGTCGATCCCCGTTTCCGGATCGAAGGGCACGCCCGCGTCTGCGTAATGGCGCTGGATGCGCAGCAGATTTTCGCGGTTGCGCTCATTGCGACGAAGATAGACGGCGCTCTGCATGCTTCGAAACACGAGCGTCCAGTCCGGAGCTCCCTCGAGGTGACGCGACGTATAGCGCCAGGGGCGGTTCGGGAGTCTCGGGGTCGGGAATCCAATGCCTACGTAGGCGTCGACCCCATAGCGATCCAGAAGAGCCGTGGCGTCGAAGTCCCGAGAGCCATCTGCGTTCAGTTGCAGCGCAAAGTAGTCCGTCATCGTCTGGGGTGAGACGTGGAGTGAGCCATCGATGAAGACGCGCAGACGGGGTGACAGCCAGTAGCCGAGAAAGCCGCCCATGAAATAGCTGTTGTAGAGATTGCCCTCGAGCTCGGAATCGCGAAGGAATCGCGCCGCATGGCCGTGATATTTCCAACGGTCGTAGGGATCGAGATAGGTGAAGCGCGAGACTCCACTCGACAGCAGCGGCCAGTCTCCGAAACGATGCGAGGCGGGGATGAGCAGCAGCGCCAGGCTCGCCAGCACCCAATGGGCCTTCGGTCGCATTTCGAGGGCCCGGGAGATCGCACTCGCCAGGAGCAGGAGCGGAAACAGACTCAGCCAGAGAAAGCGAACGGCAAAGAGTGGTGCCAGGATTCCGAGCAGCGCAAGGGGGAGCAACGCACCGTCCAGGTTCGCGAGCCCAGCCCGGCCGTCCTCGTCACGGCGCCAGCGAACCAGGCCGACCGTGACGACACAGAGTGTGGCGATCGCAAGGACCCAGAAGGCGAGCCAGACGAGCGGGCTAGGCGGCATGTTGGCCACGGGGAGTCGGAACGGGTCCAGAGGCGCCCACTCGTCGGCGACGAGCGTCACGGCCGGCCCCTCCTCACCGGCCCCGAAGTAGAGCAGGTGCGCCCTGCCACCCATGGGATTGACGAAGGTCGCGCCGATAGCCAACAGGGTCGCCCAGCCCAGACGCCACGCGCGCTCTCGCAGCCCCGAATCGCGCACCGCCCCTCGCAGCCAGAGCTCCGCAAACGATCCGAAGGACGCAGCGGCGATCAGGGCCGGTCCGAGAGGAAAGGCGGGATGCAGATTGGCCCAGAAGCCGCACAGCATCGCGCCGCCCCCCACGCGTGTCCAGGAAGGCACGTCGCGACGCTGCAAGAGTCCGACGTACAACGCGACGCACGCGAGGATCGTCGCCAGCTCCGGCCGCAGCTGCGAGAGGCGATAGGCGGAGAAGACCAGGAAGAGCGCGGTGCCGAAGCTGGCGACGCTCCTTGCATGGCTCTGTCTGCGGAGCGCCAGCCAGGCGCCGGCGAGGATGGCAGCGACGATCAGGACGTGGAGCACTCGAAGGCCGACTACGCCGAAGGGCAAGGAGGCCGCGTAGAGCAAGACATCACTCAGCCAGGCGGCCGGGACGGGGGGGGCGCTGCTGGTGTGCAGCAGGGGATCGGCCTCGAGCCAGGGGCCCTGGGCCGCGAAGGCGCGGCCCAACGCGAGATGCCACCACGCGTCGTCCGTGAAGAGCGGTCGTCCCACTAGAATTGCGAATGCCGAGGCCAGCATCAGGAAGGCCGATATCGTTAGGCTCGCTGCCCAGCTCGATCCTGCTTCGGGCTCCGGAGTGGATCGCCGGACGGGCACGCCCCCATCTACTCCGGGTTCCAGATGATGCGGATGCCGGCGGCGGCGTAGAAGCCCCATGGATCGCGCCGATAGGTCGAAGTGGCGGTCGAATCCGCGCGGCCGAGCGCCGGATCGATGGACACGATCTCCCGTTGGGGCGGGTTGGTGAGCGTTCGGGTGAACCAGCTGCCGGTCGCCTGGATGTCGAACTTGCGATCGCCGAGGATGCGAAGGGCGCGGAACTGGGTGAAGATGCTCAGCGTAAAATCTCCCATGCGTCCCGTATCGAGCTCGACCTCGATGCCCGGCCCGAGACTGTGAAAGTCCTCCGTCTCCTGATTGCTAGTCGACACAGCACGACAGCGAGGAGTGCATCGAAGCGGGTTGAACCCTACTGCTTCGACGTCCGCGTAATCGAGTCTGAACTCGTCGCGCTGGAACATCCACTCCAGCGAGGGCTTGATGCGCAGCCTCCGACCAGCCAGATCGGTCTCGAAAGAGAGCCCTAACCCGCCACTCAGGATCAGCGGCTCGGATTGTGATCTGAGGCTGAGGCCGGTGCCGATCGCGCCCGAGACCGCTGCGTTGTTCTCCAGTTGAATGCTGAGATCTGTTATTGGATCACCGGGCTTCGATTGATTCGTGATCGACTCGTCGCTATCCAGGGAGTAGAAGAGATCCGCGTGGGCAAAAAACCGGGGTCGAGCGGGGATGAAGTCGATGCGAGGCGTCGCAATCTCAGCGCTGCCGCCCAGCAGGCCAGAGAGGGCTCTCGTGTCGCCTTCCTGCTCCGTCGGCTTTAGATCCAGCTGACCCTGCGTGAAGCCGTCTCGTTCATGCACGAGGAGTCCGCTCTGGATGGACACTGCAGGCACCCAACGCGAATCCGCCCTGCGCTGCGATCTTTGGAATCCCGCATCGAGCGCCCGGTCTCTCTCGGCTGCGGCTTCGCTCGTCGCGAGCAGAAGTACAGCGACTGCGATCCGCAGTGCAGCTGCGCTTCGATGCTTGGCCATCCTCACCGTCGTGCTCCCCAATCCATATCCATATCCATCCCGAACGCTTCGCTCCTGCCCGATCCGTCCTGCCATCCCGAGGCCGCGCCGCCCAGACCATCGCGAACCCGCCCTCTGATGCCAAGAGGGGATCGCTGCTGGCGGGGCAGGATGTAGCATGTCGCGCAACGGGAAAAAATGGTAGCCTGCGCCGATGCTCTGCACTGACCATTCGCGCTCGGTCATTTGGCGACACGCAGCGTGCGCGCGTGCGCGCTTTCTACCGTTACTTCTTTCAGTGTTTCTGACGGTCCATCTGATCACGCCTACCCCCGCCCAGGGGCAGGCGGAGACCGAGCCGCAGACAGAGGATGTGTGGGCGGGCGTCGAGGAGTTGATGGTCGTCGGTCAAGGCGGAGAGGGCATCCTGACGAGCATGGGCACCTCGGTAACCGCCTTTGACGCCGTGGAACTCCAGGCGTTGGGTGTAGACGACGTCTCAGACCTGGCGCAATTTACGCCAAACCTCGAAATCAAGACGGCCGGGTCGACCTCCGCCACGCTCTTTATCAGAGGCATCGGGCTGAATGACTTTACCGCCAACGGATCCGGTGCCGTAGCGGTCTATCAGGATGACGTGGCCCTCAACCTGCCCGCCATCCAGCTGGGTCAGATCTTCGATGTCTCCGAGGTCCAGGTCCTGAAGGGGCCCATCGGATCGGGCCCCGGCCGCAACGCGAGTGCGGGCGCCATCAAGATCTACGCGAACAAGCCTAACGGCAACCTCGGCGCTGGGCTGCGGTTCGACTACGGCAATTACGATTTCAAGGATGCGGAGGGGCATCTCGAGGTGCCCATCCTGGAGGACGTGCTCTCGGCCCGATTCGCCTTTCGCTTCACCGAGCGCGACGGCTGGATGAAGAACAACTGCGCAACGCTGACTGATGCCGAGCGGATGAGCCCGAGCAGGCTCAAATGCCCGGCCGACCCGGACCAGGTGATCCGGTCCGGTCTGAAGAAGAACCTCAACGAGCAACATACCTGGGCGGTCCGCGGCATCGCGCGCTTCGTTCCGCCCGACACCGACCTCGATATGAATTGGATGCTAGGCCTCCACCTCGCGCGCATCGATCAGGCCGGGTACGTGGGGCAGTCGATCGGGGCCAACGAGGGGAAGCTCGGAGTGCTCGACAGAGGCGACTATCGACCGTCCGAGATCACGAGGGAGAGGAATAACCTCCTTGCGGCACTCCCACCCGTGCCGCCGAGACGGACGTGTAGATCCATGCCGGACTTCCCCGGCTGTGACTCCAACAAAGTCATGCAGGAGCAACTCAATCACAGACTCGCCGAGCGGCCGCTGGACGCGCGGCCCTACGAGGGGGACTACAACCGGGACGGCTTCGAACGACAGTCGAGCTGGGGTGGTTTCCTGCGCGGATAATGGACGATCGACCCGGTCACGATCACCTCCATCACCGGCTACGAGTTCTACGACAGGAATCGCGCGATCGACGCCGACTTTGGACCGAACCTGCTCTTCGAGTTCGATATCGACGACAGAGCCTGGCAGGTCACACAAGAACTTCAGGCCGGGGGCGAGCTCGATGCAATGCCCATCAGCTGGGAAGTCGGGGGCTACACGCTCTTCGAAGAGCTCGACTACCAGCAGGTGACACTTCCCGGCGTGGACGTCAATATCTTCACGATCGATCAAATCTACGAGCAGAAGACCAAGAGCTTTGCGGTTTATGGCGAATTCGTCTGGGAGATCATCGACGATCTCGAGCTCGAGGCCGGCGCTCGCTACAACTGGGAGCGTAAGGAAATGGATGCGGACGTGGTGGTTCAGACCAATCCGCTCTGCGTCAACAGCTCCATTCGGCCGGGGCCGGAGGTCTGCCAAGACGTCCAGACCTTCGACCATCCGACGGGGACGCTGCAGCTCAGGTACTATTTAACCCCGGATGTCAGCGTCTCTGCGAAGTACACCCACGGCTGGAAGGGTGCGCAGTACAACGTTCGCGATGGCACGACGCAGTTCGGCGCCATCGACATAGCGAAGCCCGAGAAGCTCGATGCGATCGAGTGGGGCCTGGGCGGGTCCTGGTTCGACGGGCGCCTGAACCTGCTGGGGGCGCTCTTCTTCTACAAGTACCAGGACTACCAGGTCTTCACCTTCAGCAACATCCCGGGGGTTCCGCCCCAGCGGATCGTCATCAATGCGGACGATGCCCAGCTCTACGGAGCGGAAATCGAGGCCAAGATCGAGCCCATCGACCGGCTCGTTCTCGATTTCAAATTCGGCTGGCTCGAGAGCAAGTTCCTCGAGTATTCCCAGGTCAACCGGCGTCTGCTTCGGGCGTCTCCGGATGCGCCCGCCGACGTCGTCCAGCTGCCTTTCGACTTTAGCGGCAATCGGCTTCCAAACACGCCGCGCTTCAAGATCAGTCTGGCGCTCACCTATACCTGGGAGATGGGAAGGCTCGGTTCGTTGATTCCGCGCTACGACCTGGCGTGGACGGACGATATCTTCTTCGATGAGACCGAGGGCAGAGGCAATCAAGGTATCGGCGGCGATGCATTCCCCGACTTTTCGATCGGGCAGAAGGAATACGCGCTCCACAACGTCCGGCTGACCTACCGAACCCTGGACGGTGGCCTGGAGGTCGCTGGCTGGGTGCGGAACATGACGAATGAGCTCTACAAGATCACGGGCTTCAATGCGAGTCAGGGCGTGCGTCTGATCGGCAATTTTGTCGGCGAGCCGCGAACCTATGGCCTCAGCGTCTCCCTCAAGTACTGACTCTTAGACGCCGCGGGCGCATCGGTCCCGTCGGGTTGGGAGGGCTGAGGCCCTGTTCCCGGCCTGAGAGGCCCGGCGAACCCAGATCAGTCGACCTTGTAGCCCAGGGCCCGGAGCTGATTCAGCTCCATCTCGTCGAGCTCGATCTCAGGCGCCCCCCCGCCCCAGGGCGCGGGGCGACTCTCGAAATAGTCGTCCACCAGGGCTTGCATGAACTCGCCGGTCTCGCTGTCTTCGCTGAGCACGTTGCGCAGTTCAGCCGGATCCGCAGTCGAGTCGAAGAGCTCCTCCAGGACGGTTTCGCCTCGCCGACTGAGCTGCACGAAGCGGTGGCCCTCATCGATCACGCTGACCATCGGTGTCTGCTGGTCGACCGGCAGGCCCCAGCCCTGCTCGAGATGAGCGAAGACGGGCACCGGCTCCGGGGCCGGTCCTCTCCCGGCCGCCGCGAGAATCTCCGGAACCCGCGATCGACCATCCACGTCGGGTAGCGCGGGCAGACCGAGCAGATCCAGGACCGTGGGCCAGACGTCGACGCCCGCGGTGCGCGAGTCGATGACGAGTCCGGACTCGAGCTTGAAGGGGAAGCTCAGGGCTAAGGGCACTACGGTGGTTTCCATGTAGACGGACTGGGCGTGGCCCTCGAAGCCGCGCTCGTAGAAGGCTTCCCCATGATCGGAGGTCCAGACGACGAGGGTCTTCTCGAGCTGTCCGGTCTCGGCGAGGTGCGTCAGCATCCGGCCAACCACGTTGTCCGTGTGCAGGATCGAGTTGTCGTAGATGTCGGAATAGTCCGCCCCGAAGACGGCCGTATCCTCGTCGTACAGGTATTGGTGGACGTCCATCAGGTGGAGATACAGGAACCAGCGCTCGTTGCCGTGGATTCGGAGGAACTCGATGGCCGCGTCGACGGCGTCGTTGTCGGTTCCCTCGAGTGTGATATGCGGGTTCTCCTGGCGTACGCGGATCCCGTGCGGACGAGGCTCGGGGCGATCGTAGACCTCGAATCCCTTGTCGAAGCCGAAGTTGGGTGCGACCCAGCCGTTGCGCCAGATTCCCGCGGTGCGGAAGCCGGCTTCTCGGAAGATCTCGGCTGGCATCGTCGCCTCGTCGGAGACCGCATGCTGCGCGCGAAGCACACCGGTTCGAATCGGGTAGAGCCCCGTCCAGAGAGAGGCCATCGAGCACTTCGTCCACGAGGATTGTGCGATGTGGCGGCCAAAGAGAATGCCCGAATCGGCCATGTAGTCGAACATCGGGCTCGTTTCGCGCTCGTAGCCATAGGCCGCCATGCGATGTGCGCGCAGGGTATCGACGAGGACGAAGAGCACGTTGACATCCGAACGATCGCGCAACGCGAGGATGTCATCGACGCTGCCGACCTCGCGTGGATCTGCGTTCCGGATCCCGACGAAGCTGAAGACGACGAGGACCAGGAAGGCGGTCACGGCCAGAGCAAAAAACCATCGTGAACGAAGGATCTCTTTCCACATCTGCTGTAGCTTATCGCCCTCCGCCTTACGCTCCAAGAGCTTGCAACCCGGACCGGGTCAGTCGAAGTCGCTCGAGGGAAGCCATTACCATAGTGAAGAAGGTCTACCGCATGATTGGATCCGCATCCCGTTCGCCGTGCGCTTTCGTGCTGCCCACACTACTCGCTGTCACTCTGGTCGGCTTGGTCGGCTCGGGCTGCTCCGACGAGGACCCGATGGCGGAGGCGCGGGCGCTGCAGGCGGCGGGTCGGCTCGAGGAGTCGCTGGAGCCGTTGCGGAGTCTGCTGGTCTCGGACCCCGATTCGGCCGAGGTGCACTACCGATACGGGGTCGCGCTGGCGCGGACCGGGAGAGGGGGAATGGCCGTCTGGAGCCTGCGGCGCGCGAGGCAGGATCCCAACTGGGCAAGTCTCGCGACGCTCGAGCTGGCGCGTGCGGCAATGCTCTCCATGAACTGGGCCAACGCGATCGAGGCCGCGACTGAATTGCTCAGCGCCGAGCCCGATAATCTCGACGCGCTCAGGATCCGCGCAGAGGCCTATATGGGCCAGATGACGCAGCCGGAGCTCGCCCTGGCCGATCTCGAGCGCGCCATCGAGCTGGCGCCCGACGAAGTCGGGCTGAGAACGGGTTTCGCGCGGGCGCTGATCATGACCGATCGAATCGACGAGGCGGTCGAAGCGGTCGACGAGCTTCAGATCCTTTACAAGGAGGCCTCCGCCCGGGACAGGCGGATGCTCGGGCCGGTCTGCGCGCTGGGGGTCATCTTCGCCAAGGAGCGGGGCGAGCTCGAGCAAGCCATGGAGGCACTCGACCGTTGTCTGGAAGCCCACCCGAGCGAGGCAACCGTGCTGGATCTGGCGACCGGTCTGCTCGACGAGTCTGGCGAATTCGAACGCGCGACCGGGCTCCTTCGCACGGCCCTCGAGAGTGCGCCGACTTCACTTCGATACCGGACGATATTGGCTGCCCGGCTGCGGGGGATAAATCGGGACGATGAGGCCGAGGCGGTCTTGAGGGCCGGTTTCGAGCTCAAGAATCCTGGTATGACCGAGAGTCTCTGGACAGCGCTCGCCCAACACCATGTGGAGTTGAATGATCTAGAGGCCGCAGCCGACGCCTACGGCAACGCCGTGGCGATCTCTCCGCAAGTCTCCGAGATCGGATGGCTGACTTATGCCGACATGCTCGCCGCCGCGGGTCGAAGCGAAGCGGCACTCGAGGTCGCGTCTCGAATGGGGACAAAGCACTACCGTCAGCTCGTCGAGGCCCATGTTCGGCTCGACCAGGGCGATGCTCGACGGGCGCTCGAGATCCTCGACGAGGTCCTGCCGCTCTGGCCCAACAATGCCGGGGCGCGCTATTTCGCTGCTCGCGCGGCGGAGCAGCTGGGAGATGTCGATCGGGCGATCGAGGAATATCGTCAATCGATCCGGTCGGACGCCTCTGCCACGGATGCGGGATTTCGCCTCGCGAAGACCTCGCTGGCACTCGACGACAAAATGGGCGCCTGGGTCGCCGCGCACCATCATTTCAAGGCGCAGCCCGGAGATCGGGCGGGACATCTGTTGATGGTTCGGATGGCGATCCGGCGCGGAGGCCCGGTACTCAGAGAGCAGCTCAAGAAATCCTCGCAGACGCCGCTCTGGCCGGCCGCAATCTCACTGCAGGTGGACGCCATCGCCGAGCGCGAAGGCGTAGAGGAGGCCGTCAGGCGGCTCCGCGCGCTGAGTCTCGATCTGACCAAGCCCTGGAACGCGGATGCCCTGCGCACGCTGGTCCGGCATCTCGTCGCTTCGGGAGACGAGGCGGCCGCGAAATCGGTGGTCGCGGCGGCCCTGGAGGCCCATCCGCAGGAGGCCCGTTTCCACGCCATCGCCGGCTTCGAGCGGGAGCTTTCGACCGGCAGCGTGGCAGGCGGCCGAGAGCAATACGCTCGGGCGCTGGAGCTGGACCCCGACGAGCCCCAGGCGCTGGAAGCCCTCGCGAGAATCGCGGTCGCGGCCGGCGATATCCCCACTGGGATCGAGCACTTCGACCGCGCCGCACTCGCCGATCCGGGCAATGCCGCGATCCCGATTCGTGCAGCGCGGATCCTGCAGCAGAGCGGTGGCAGCGCGGAGGAGGTCGATGCGCGATGGAAGCGCGTCTTTCGGGAGTTTCCATGGGAGCCCGCACCGCTGCTGGCCCTCTCGCGGCTGGCCCAGGCACGCCAGGACAGCAAGACGGCACTCGACTTCGCACAGCGGGCCGTCCGCCTCGGCGGCGGGCATCGGGCTTGGCAGCAACTCGCGACCGTCTACGAAATGCGCGGGGAACAGGAGCTGGCGCGCCAGGCGCGCGAGCGCGCCACGCGCGAGACTGCTGCCGAGGCCGAGACTCCGGCCGAGGCATCGTCCGAGAAGAGCTGAGCCCGATACTGCACTGCGGATTCCACGCGCTCGCTTTGACGAATTGGCCCTTGCGTAAAAAAATACCCGTGGGGCATCCGAAAAAGTCACCACCTGCCATCGACTTGGTGGTAGGATACGTGCACTAGGCACGAGTGTGGGCTTCGCCAGACGGTTGTCGCTGCGTGTTCACGAAACGCAGATGATTTTGATGATCGATATGGGTATACGGGAAAGTATAGTAAAGTAATAGGATAGGTTTCAGTCGATTCGGAAGTAGTTGGTAGTTGGTAGTTGGTAGTTGGTAGTTGGTCCATGGCGAACTTCCTGGTAGAACTCGGAGTACTTTAATCGGGCTCCGACCTGAGGAGAACAGATTATGATGCAGTTAATGACCCGACTCACGAAAGTTCGGGTACTGGAAGTAGTGATCGCTCTGGCGATGCTCTTCGCGGCGAGTACGGCTTACGCGGGCACACGAGCGGCCCTCGGTGTCGGCGGGGTCCAGAATCCGTCCGTGGCTGGAGCGAACTCGTGGGAGCGGGGGCCGATGTGGGTCAACACCAATGTGACCATCCCCGGCTCGGGAGCCTCGACTTCGCCTGGTAAGACCTTCACGCTGCCCCCGGGCAATATGATTCTCACTGGGCACAACCAGCGGGCCTTCCCGACGTTCGCCTTCGTGGCACAGAATTCCTTTAGCTTCATGACGACCCAGCCGTACGCTGAGCAGTTCAAGGCGGGGGGTGGTGCGGCCGCGTTGAACTCCATCCAATTCTGTCCGCCGCTGAATAACGCCACCAATGACGGCAACTTGAGTTGCCCGGGCTACAGCAATCCCGGAATCGGGAACCGCCCGGCATTCATCGGGATAGACCAGGTCAAGTCCCCCCAGACGCCTCTTGGTACTCCGGCCGCGAACGCCTTCGGAGGTACGCTGCGAATGGGTCGAAACGTGTCCCAAGCGGCCGTTTGGTTCGGCAAGCCTCCGTTCTGCCCCAACCCCCCTTCAACGGCTCTGGGGCCGAATGGCTGTGTACAGATCGTTTCGAAGCAGCCCAACAGCGGCTTCGAGAACTGGACGCCGGGCCTCACGAACTATGAGTACATCACGGGACAAAACCCGAACGGCGCTTGGTGGAATGCGTGGCTGACGACGAACAAAGCCCAGATCTCGACGCTTCTCGACTGCAGCGGTGCCTCCTGTGTGCCCGCCGGATCCGCCGCGCCGACGATCATGGCGCCCGTCCCGACGAATAACCCGAATGACGTCGCTTGGGGCTTCAAGATGACGACTGGCATCGTCTCGGGCTCGGATATCTATCCCCCGGTTGGCCCCAACACCCCCTATTTCACCTTCGTCTCTACAGGCCAGGACACCACCACCGGGGGTGGCGAACGCAATATCGTGATGATCGGCGGGTCGATCGCGCTCTCGGGCGCCTCCGGCTCACTCTTCAATCGGGTGAGCCAGCTCCAACTCACCTTGGAGGTCCCGGAACCCGCCACCTCGGCGGCTCTTGCGGCCGGGATGCTCGGCCTCATCGCGCTCGCTCGATTGCGACGCAGCAACTGATCGAGCCTCCGCCGGAGGGCCTTTAGGGCGGGCCCCTCCGACGAGTCGGTTCAACGACGATCCAGAGAGGGTGGTGGCTTCGGCTGCCACCCTCTCAAGTTCTAGACCCCAGAAGACGACATCTAACGAAAGAAATCACTTGACCGCTCGAGTGGTCCAGCCAGCTGGGCTGAGTTCTCGTCCGCGGCTATACGCCAAAACGGAAAGGCGGTATCTTTTCGCCATGAAACTTTCGCGCATCGCATCCCATGCCGGCGTCGCCGTGGTTTGCCTCGCCGTAGGGATTCTGATCGGTCGCTCCCAGTCGGACCAGCGCCCGATGGTCCACGGAGAAGAGGTCGGCGAGCGCCTCGCCATGATCCTGCGGATGCCGGAGCCGGATGTCCGGGCGCGCGCTCTCTCGAGCTTCTTCGCGCAGGTCAATCCGAGCAACCTCGAGACGGTCGAGGAGGTCTACAAGCGGGCGCTGCACGAAGTGGACGAGGTCGCGGAGGTGTTCCTCGCGGCCTGGTGGGCCCGATTCGATCCGGCGGGCGCGATGGGTGGCCGCATTCCGCCCTCCTGGGGCGGCAATGATCTATGGACCCGAACGGTCATTCGCGAGTGGGTGCGGAAGGATCCAGAGGGGGCCCGCGCGGCGGTCGCGATGCTTCCCCCCCAACCCGAAGCCGCGAAGCTCGAGGCCTTCCGGTCGCTGATCATGGGTTGGTTCGAGCATCCGGATACCGATCCCGACGCGCTGTTGATGGTCTTCAATCAGGTCGGGGAGCTGCGACCCCGGGGCGAGCTGGTCCTCATGTGGCTGAACCGGATGCTGGCGGCGCGGGGGGTCGACTATGCCACCGAGTACACCGAGTCGATGCCCGACAACAAGCAGATACTGCGGATCAAGCGCGAGATGCTTGGACGCCTGGCGGGAATCATCGTCAGGACCGATCCCGAGCGCGCGGTGGCCTTTGCGGAGCGAAATCTGGATACCGAGGCCGGCAACAAAATCGCCTACTACATGGTCAGCCGCTGGGCGCGCAAGGATGGTCCTGCAGCCATGCAATGGGCCCTGCCCCTGGGCGGCAAGACGCATCACAAGGTGATTGAACGCGGCTGGAGAAGTTTCCAGGCGGCCGATCGCGACGCGGCCGTCGCCTGGATCGAAGCGCAGCCGACGAGCCCGGAGCTCGAGCCCGCCTATGCCCGGTACGTCAGCAGCGTGGCGAACACGGACTACCTGCGCGCTCTCGAGCTGTCGGAGCAGATCCAGGACGAACGGCGGCAGCGGAAGGTCTGGCAGGCCATCGGCCGGAAGTGGATCGCCGAGGATCCCGTCGGCGCTGAGGCCTGGATGGCGCAGCTCGACCTTCCCGCCGAGACATTGAAGCGCATCCGGATGAAGAAGAAGCTATAAGATCCAAGCCCGCTTTTCAGGCGTGCTGCGAACGCAAGCCCCCAGCTCCAGAGAATGAGGCTCATTTCGAGGCGGATCTCGTTGTCAGTCCGCGGAATCGCGAGAACTCGACACCCCCTGCATCGATGCTCCCGCCGGTCCCCTCGACGGCTCATACTTCGCAATGCCGGCTCGATCCAGCGCTTTCCGGCCGTCGCAGACCCAAGTATCGGGCGCGTCCGCCTGGAAGTCTCGCATCAGCACTTTCTCCGCCACCGGAGAGCTCCCATGATCATGGGCGACCCGACGATCGCCGAACCGATCTGCGACCAACTGTTTCACGTCGCAGACGAGATCGATCTCGAGGGTTGGTCTCTACGATGAGGAGCGCAGTCTCGACGATGAGGAAGGGAGTCTCGACGAGAGGATGAGAAAACGCGAAGCTAGCCCCTCACCCGCGTCGCTCCGTTCCGTTCACAGTCACCGGAATGGCTTGTTCGCGATCGGGCGGAATGAGCGATCGCGATCACTGGAATGCGCAGCCGGCGCGCAGCCTACCCTACGAAGACAGCTCGAAGGTACAGAGGAGGATCATCGATGTTTCGAGTGTGGGCGAGCCTGGACATCAACGCGCCGCTATCGGACATTGCTGACCATGCACGGCGCGCCGAGGCCATGGGCTTCGAGGGCGTCATGGCTCCCGATGTGATGTCGGACGGATTTCTGGTGGCCCAGGCCGCGATCTGCGCGACCCAGCGCATCCGAGTCGCGACGAGCGCCCTGGTCTGTTTTCCTCGATCGCCCATGACGACGGCGGTCGCGACCTGGAATCTCCAGGCGCTCTCCGGAGGTCGCTTTCATCTGGGTCTCGGACCGCTGGTCCGGGGAAATATCATCGGCAAGTACAGCACGCCCTGGACACCCCCGGCGCCACGCATGCGTGAATACGTACAATCGCTGCGGGCGATCTTCGATTGCTGGCAAAATGGAGCGCCGCTCGACTACCGCGGCGAGCTCTACCAGTTCACGCGCCAGCAGGAGTTCGTGAAGCCCCCGCCGATCGAGCACCCTGAGATTCCGATCCATCTAGCCGCCATCGGACCCAACATGACGGCTGTGGTAGGAGAGCTCGGCGACGCCCTGATCGCCCACCCCACCAATACATCGCCCCAATTTCTCGAGCAGGTAACCAGGCCCCGGCTCGCCGTCGGGGCGAAGAGGACCGGGCGCGACCCCTCGGAGATCGCGCTCTTCGCCAATCCGATGATTGCCTCGGGCCGAGACGAAAAGGCCGTCGCCGAGCTGCGGGAGCACCACCGCGAGTTGATGGCGATCCTCTTCTCGACGCCGAGCTACTGGCCGAGCCTCGACTTCTACGGCTGGCGCGAGCGCGGCGAGTTCCTGCACGGCCTGGTTCGTGAGAATCGATGGTCCGACATGACAGCAGTCATGACCGACGAGATGATGGACGTGATGATTCCCTGCGCGACCTACGCGGAGCTCGGCACTCGCCTGCGAGAATGGTACGGCGACAGCGCGGATGCTTTGACACTCGCCCTGCCCGAGGATCCCGCGGACGACGATGCCCTGGCAAGCGTGGTCGCAGACCTGCGACGGGACTAGCGCAATGGGAGCTCGAGCAACACGCGACGCGCACCCGGGCCAACACCCCTGCCAGGAGCGCGCCCTGGCAGGGCTCCGGATCGTCGAGCTCGGCGAGGGTGTCTCGGCTCCTTTCTGTGCGCGACTCTTCGCCGACTACGGCGCCGACGTCATCAAGATCGAGACACCGCGCAAGGGCGATCTCTCACGCCAATGGGGGCCCTTCGCCGAGGATGTGCCGGAGATCGAGACGAGCGGCAGCTTCTTCTTCCTGAACTCGGGCAAACGTTCGATCCAATTGGACCTCGACTCGGACGAGGATCGGCAACGCCTCCACAGCCTGCTAGGGGAAGCGGATCTCTTCATCGAGAATCAGCGCCCGGCTCGCATGCGAGAATGGGAGCTCGACCCGGCTCGCGTCGCGCAGCTGAACCCCGACCTCGTGACGATCTCCATCACGCCCTATGGGCAATCGGGCCCCTATGCCGACTGGAACGGATACGATCTGAACGCCTACCACCTCACAGCCTGCGGCAGCCGCTATTGCGGCCGTCCGGACGCTCCTCCGCTGGAGCAAGGTACTTTTTCCACGGAATTCTTCGCGGCCTACGCCGCCGCAGGCTGGGGCATGGCCTCGGTTCTGGGTCGGAAGCTCGTCGGTGGTGGGCAACATCTCGACGTCTCCAGTGCCGAGGTGGTCGCAGCGCTCTTCGTCGGGGCGCAGAACATCGGCGCCTATGCCCAGGAGGGTCGATACGAGAAGCGCAGTGGGATAGGAATGAGCCTTGCCGCCCCGGCATCGATCCTACCCTGCGCCGACGGCCACGTCTGGATGATCGCCCTGGAGACGGCCCAATGGCACGGGCTTCGGGCTGCGATGGGCGATCCCGAATGGGCTAGGGTGGAGCTCTTCGACGACATGTTCGAGCGCGGTCGCAATTCCGACATCATCTACCCACTCATCGAGGAGTGGACCCGCAAGCACTCGAAGCAACACATCATGGACGTCTGCCAGGCAAACGGCTGCCCGGCGACCGCGATCTTCACCACCGAAGAGCTCGCGCTCCATCCGCATCTGCGCGATCGAGGCGCAGTCGTCGAGATGCAGCACCCGAGAATGGGCAGGGTGTTGAATCTCGGCGTGCCGATTCGTCTTCCCGACGGGTCTGTCTCCGATCGCAGATCGGCTCCCCTGCTAGGCGAGCACGACGAGCAGATCCTCGGCGCGTTGCGAGTGGATTCCCGAGCCGGTGATTCGCCGGACGCGAGCCCGTGGCTGACCAACCCTTCGAGCGTCCGTGCAAGAGTGACCGAGTCGACTACATCGCTGCCAGCACCGCCCGCCACACCATCCGAAGGCCCGCCGCAAGGCGAAGGACTCCCCCTGGCCGGAGTCCGGGTCGTGAATTTCGGCTGGGCCTGGGCCGGGCCCGCGGCGGGCCAGCTGCTCGGCATTCTCGGCGCCGAGGTCTACAAGATCGAGACCCGCGCTCGGATCGACATCAACCGGACCCTGCCGCCCTTCGGCGGGGGCATCTCGGATCCAGATCGCAGCCTGCAGAACCACGCGGGCTGGTCGGGCAATGGCAGCATCCAGCTCAATCTGAAGAAGCCCGAGGCACACGAGCTCGCACGCCGCCTGGTGGCGGTATCGGACATCGCCATCGAAAATTTCGGGCCCGGCGTACTGCAAAAGCTCGACCTCGGCTACGACCGGCTGACCGAGGTCAAGCCCGACCTGATCCTGATGTCGATGCCGGGAGCGGGCACCTGGGGGCCACTCAGCCACCTGCGAACCTACGGCAACAGCCTGGGAGGCATCTCCGGCATCGACGAGCTCACGGGATATTTCGGCGAGCCCCCGATGTCGATGGAGAATGGCTTCGCCGACCCCTTTACCGGGGTGGCAACGGCCTGGGCCGCTCTCGCCGCCCTTCGGCACCGGCTCGGCACCGGCCGCGGCCAACATGTCGACTGCTCTCAGCAGGAGATCTTGATGCAGATGACCGGCCCGCTCTTCATGGACTATTCACTCAACGGTCGCGTCGCGGGCCGGATCGGCAATCGGCACCCACTCGGCGCCGCAGCGCCCCATGGCGTGTTTCCCTGCCAGGGCGAAGACCGCTGGATCAGCATCGCGGTCTGTACGGACGACGAGTGGAGAGGACTCGTGCAGGCAATGGGGGAGCCCGACTGGACGAAGCCCTACGCCTCCCTCCAGCATCGGCTAGCGGAGATCGAGGTGCTCCACGAACGCCTGGCTGCCTGGACTTCGCAGTTCCTGGACCGAGAGCTCGCAGAGCGACTGCAAAGCCATGGCGTCGCCGCAGCGCCAGTGCTGGACGTCGCGGATCTACTTCACGATCCCCACTACCGTGCTCGCAAGACCTTCATCGAGGTCACGCATCCGCTCGGCTTTCGCGAAACGATCTACGGCTCCTACATCAAGCCAAGCCGCAGCGTGGTCGAGATGCGTCCGGGCCCGACCATCGGACAGGACAACGACCACGTCTTCAAGGAGATTCTGGGATTGTCCGAGCGCCGAGTTCGACAGCTGATCGCGGATGAGGTCATCTATTGAGCCAGCCCGGATTATTCAATGGCTCGAATCTTCCGGCTCATGTCGAGCGAAGTGACCGAAAAAATGCCCGGATGTCCCCCGTCAGCGCCTCGGGCGCCTCGAGAGCCGGAAAATGCCCACCACGGCTCATCTCGGTCCAGCGCGTCAGCCGATATTTGCGCTCGACCGCGCTGTGCGGCGGGCGCATCACCTCCTTTGGAAACAGCGCGATCCCGGTCGGGACGTCGATCCGCTCGGGGCGGATCGCAGCGGGCGGCGCGTTGCGATGCGCCCAGTAGAACTGCATCGACGAGCCGATCGACCCGCTCAGCCAATAGATCATCACGTTGCTGAGCAGCTCGTCCCGGGTAAAGCAATTCAAGGGGTCGCCGTCACAATCGCTCCAGGCGAACCACTTCTCGAGAATCCAAGCGGCCAGACCAACGGGCGAATCGCTGAGCCCGTAAGCAAGCGAGAGCGGCTTTGTACTCTGGATGGCGGAATAGCCGGCCTCCTCCGCCTGCCACCGCGCGACATCCTCGAGCCACGCAGTCTCCTCGGCCGAACGCTCCTCGATCGGCGCCGGGATGCCCATCGGCAGCGAGAGGTGGATCCCCGCTACGTGCTCGGCATGGCGGTGCCCGAGTCCCGTCGCTACGAAGGCGCCGCGATCGCCCCCGTGCACGCCGAAGCGATCGTGGCCCAGTACCTCGACCATCAGGAGGCGAAAGAGATCCGCGGCTTCGTCGGCGCCGAAGCGCGGATCGCTCGCCGCGCTCGAGAAGCCGTGACCGGGAATCGACGCCACGACGACGTCGAAGGCGTCCTCGGGCGAGCCAGCGTGCGCGAGTGGATCGGAGAGCGGTCCCACGAGTCGATGCATCTCGACGAAGGAGCTCGGCCAGCCGTGAAGCAGAAGCAGCGGCAGCGGGGCTGGGCCACGCCCCGGGATGCGGGAGAAATGCACATCGAGCCCCTGGATTCGCACCCGCTCGCCGGGCAGGACGGACCCGAGCCAGGCTTCCTGCCCGCGCCAATCGAAGCCATCCTGCCAATAGGCGACCAGCTCTCGAAGCCAGCCCAGATCCGTGCCGAAGCCCCAGCCCTCGCCCGCCGGATCGGGCCATCGGGTGGCCGCCAGCCTTCGATGCAGGTCGTCGAGCGCTTCGTCCGGAGCCCGAATCTCGAACTCGAGCGGTTGACCCGTCACTTTCGACCCTCCTTCGAGCCGCGACCGAGCTCTTCCACTCACATCCTTCCGCTCACGTCTTGCGGATCAGGCGCCAGCAGAGCGCCGGCGTGAAGGTCACATCGACGAGCCACGCGATCGCCAGCGTAGCAGCCCCGAGCAGCCCGAATTCCGCCTGATTCCGGAGCTCGCTCGCGCCGACGACGAGCAAGCCGAGACAGATCGCCATGGTCGTGCAGCTGATCGCGGGGCCGACATGACCGAGTGCGCCGCGAAGTGCCAACTGCGGATCCCCGATCCTGGCCAGACCCCTGCGATACTCGACCAGTAGATGCAACGTATCGTCGACGGCGATGCCGAGCACGATCGACCCCATCAGCGCGGTCGAGTTGTTGAGCGTCGTGCCAGATAGGCCGAGCAATCCGAAGTACAACACGAGGGGGATGACATTGGGCACGAGCGCGATCAGTCCCAGCCGAATCGATCGGAAATATCCGATCAACAGGACACCGATCATTCCGCATGCCCAGACGAGACTGATCGCCTGACCGCGAGAGATCCGATTCGCAGAGCGGGTCAGCAGGATCGAATTGCCCGTCGTGTGCCCGGTGATGCCTTCGGGAAGCTCCGCCAGACGCACATCGATGCGTTGCGCGAGCAGGTCGAACTCGCGGGTCTCCGTCGCCGTCGAGCGGACCAGGATCGTGATCACCTGATGGGCGCGATCGATCAGGACGTCGAGCTCCTCGTTGCCGCCGAATAGCAGCAGCTGTGCGACACCGTTTGCAGTCGCCGGCAGCCGCCGAGTTGGCTCGGCCTCGGGACCGAGCGCTTCGTTCAGCACCTCGAGGTACTGAACAACGGAGGTCGTACCCCCGATCTCCGGCTGGGCCATGAGCCATTCCTGAAGCGCCGCCACCTCGCGCAGCCATGCCGGCCGCTCGAAATCGCGCGGACTCTCCGCCTGCAACATGACGTAGAATTGATTGGCACCGCCGAACAGACGATCCACCTCCCGATAGGCGAGGCGTATCTCGGCCTCGGGCCCGAAGTTTTCGATCACCGGCAGATTGACTTCGATGCGGGTCGTACCCCAGAGTCCGACCCCAACCAGCAAGGCCATGGCTGCGAGAATCGAATTCGCGTGGCGCACGTCGAAGCGGACGAGGGCCTCGAAGAACCGATCGAGTCGGCCTGCGCCGCCGGGCGGCGGCGATGGCCCCGGCGACGTCGTCCGGGCGCCCCGGGGCAGCAGCAGCGGCACCAGGATCAGGGCCGCCAGCAGCGTCGCAGCGGTGCTCACCGCGGCAAAGACGCCAAAATCACGAATCACTTCGAGCCCGTTCGTGGTCAGCGACAGAAAGCCGACCGCCGTGGTGAGGGCGGTGAAGGAGACGGGAAAGGCGACCCGCGCCAGGGCTCGCTCGGCGCTGTCGCGGGGCGAGCCGGCGCGCATCGAATCGGCGGGGGCAGGCGTGAAGTGAAAGCTCGCGACGACGTGGGCCGCGTAGGCGAAGCCGAGCGCCAGGACCAGGGGCGGGATCAGCGTCGTCACGACATTCAGATCGTGACCGACCCACCCCATGACCCCGACGGTCCAGACCAGCCCCAGCGTCACCGCTGCGATCGGCACCAGTCCGAGCCGCAGGCTGCGAAAGAACCCACACGAGAGCAGGCTCATCAATACGAAGACGGCGGGCACCATCCGTGTCAGCTCTCTCGTCATCACCCTGCCGACCTCGGCCTTGATGTGGGGCGTACCGACCAGCCAGACCGTCATTTGCGGCGCGGATGCACGCGCCACCTCGAGCAGGCGGAGGTCGAGGCTCCGGACGAGAAACCGGTCTTCGGGCATCTGCTCGAAGGTCACGAGGATGGCGGTTGCGGTGCCATCGTGAGACACGAAGGTACCGGCGCGAAGCGGATCGGTGAGCAGCTCGGCACGCAGCCGTTCCGCCTCGCGCAGATTCCTGGGCAGCGTTTCCAGATAGCCCGAGATTTCGACGTCATCGTCGACGGGACGCAGCCGGAGCGCGGTCGCCAGGCCGTCGACATGCTGAACGCCCGGTGCCTGCTCGAGGGCTCGCGTGGTACGGACCACCGTCGCCAGGCCGTCGGGACTGAAGAGCTCGCTCGACCGAAGAGCCACGAGCACGACATCGTCACTCCCGAAACGTTCGATCAACTCGTCGTAGAAGCGCCGCGCCGAATCATCGGCGGGTAGCATCTCGTTGAGTGACGGATCGATGCGGATCCGCGGCAGCCCCCGAATCGGATCGACGATGCCCGCGGCGGCGAGCAGCGTCATCAGCACCAGGAGCCCCGCAACCCGACCGGGATGGGCGAGAATCAGGTGCGAGAACGAATCCGAAGCGAGCAAGTCGGAGCTCAGGGTTCGGGCGCAGCGGGCGGCGACCGGTCGGCGTTCTGGAGTGCCGTCCTTGTGAACTGTTCCGCAGACAGCTCGGAGTTCGCCTCGAATCGCTCGACGCGCACGACGGTGCGCGTCTTCCGCCGCAGATCGCGCATCACCAGCTCATAGGGCAGATAGCTGGTGCGCTCCCCATCGACGGGGGGCCGAATCTTGTCGAGCGGCGCATCGAGCTGCTTGCGCAGGCGATCGGTGCCGTCCGGGCCCAACTCGAAGAGAGCGATGCGCAGCGGAAGACAGCTCGTTTGATCGACATAGGTCAGGACTCGGCTGTAATCGGAGCCGTCATCCTCGTCGAGGACCGTCTCGAGCAGCCAGACCGGCTGGCCCTCGACCTCGGCGGTCCCGATCAGATCGAGCGGCGTCTTGTCGAGCGGCTCGCAAAATCGTTGCAGATCCTCGTAAGAGAAGTCGGTGCCCAACACCGGGCCGCGCAGACGACGGGAGCGAATCCGCTTGACCTTCTTCATCTCTGGCAGCCGCACGAAGAACTCGGGCCCAGCCACGTCTCGATCGATGACCAGCAGCGCGGTGCCGGCCGTCTGTGCCGGTTCGGAAACCACGAGCAGGATTCGCGTCGGCTCGTTCGCAGGCTTTCGCCAACGAAGCTCCGCCCGCGATGCTGTGACCACCCCGGTTCGGTCGATCGCGTCGACGCGGAACTCGATTACACCGGCCGCCTCGGGAAGATTCGCGCTGACGCAGGCTTCGATGTCGGCGAGAGTCGCCGAGGCGCCCAGAACCGAGCCCGCCCAGGCGGCCTCGGCGCCCAGCATCACGACGGCCATCGCCAGCAGGGATCGACACGCTGCGCGGACCCGTACCAAGCGGCGGGAAGAAGAATGGACACGTGACATGGCTAGAATCGAGTCCCCCACCGGCACCGGTGCTAAAGGCTGCGGCAGCCAACCCTGGACGTCGACCCGATGGCCCCCAAAACCACCCGACCCGATGCCCAAAGGAGTCGAATCGAACGCTTCGCCAGAAATATTGAGTGTGATCTCGGCGAGTATCGGCGCAACCCAGCAGGCCCGCCCGTTCGATTGGGCGGGCTCAGCCGCCGTCGCCGTGCAGCAGGTCCGGGTAGAGCACCGGCGCCACGGGCCGGCTAGCGGCCGAGTCGATATAGGCCGAGTAGTCGAGCCGCTCGAGCTGGACATCGGCCGGCGCCTCGAAGAATCCATCGGGTAGCTCGAGCCCCCTCATCCAACCCGAATAACTGAGGGACACGGTCTCGAAGCTGCCGCGCACGAAGGTCTCGAGGCGCACCGGCAGTCTCGGCTCGTCGTTGGAAACCCAGAGCTTGCGGCGACCGACCGAGTCGGTGATGCGCCAGATCTCGACCCCGGGGTTGCCATCGACCACAGCTTCCACCCTCTCCCCGCCCTGGGCGACCAACTCTTCGAACTCGTTTCCGAAGGGTCGAAGCCGCTCGGCATCCTGCTCGACGGCGCCCGGGCCGCGGCCAATCCGCGCGCCCTTGCCCGTCATCCGGTCGTAGGCGACATAATCGCCATCGCGCACGATGGTCACGACGGGATGTCCTTGGATCACGGTCTCGGCCCGCATCCAAGGCCCCTTCGACCAGTAGCGGATGCTTCGCATTCCGATGCGCCCGGTCACGAAACCGGTGACATGCCACGTCGGCGGCGTCGCCGCGGCGTCGGGCTCGGATTCCTTCGCCGCAAGGCTACTCGCCGGAAGGCTGATGAGCCCGACGAGCAGGGCCACCACGATTCGATGCTGCATTTTCATGTTCACGGGCTGCTCCGGGACTGGAAGTGTCCCCGGTTTCGGATTCTTCGCCATCCGGCCCCGCCAGGCCCTGGAGCAGCCCCTCGATGGGAGCCGCCGTCATCGCGTCGGGAATCGGCAAATCGAGCAGACGCAGCACCGTGGGCGCTAGCCGAAGA